>Ga0116174_10000570_pt1 | contig 36717 bp, 28 predicted proteins | sample AD_UKC087_MetaG_FD_89801 | JGI IMG/M metagenome (GOLD analysis project Ga0116174, IMG submission 89801) | Active sludge microbial communities of municipal wastewater-treating anaerobic digesters from USA - AD_UKC087_MetaG | ecosystem: Engineered > Bioreactor > Anaerobic > Digestate | place: USA...
ACCAGGTCGAAGAACCGCACCACCGCCCGCTCAAAGAGGTCGAACGACTTGCTGACACAACGCCGCAGGCCCTTTGAAATCCAGAACTTGTCGAGGATGCTGTTGGGATAATGCTCGTGCACGTCCCAAACCACCTTCTTGCCCCTCACCTTCAGGAGCAGGCCGACGATCATCAGCTCGGGATCGTGGAAGTGGTATACGTCCGCGTCCTCTCGCACCGCCTGTCGGTACAGCTTCCAGGTCACGCTCGTCATGCGGCGGAAGCGGCTTCGCGGCTCGGGCACCGGCACGATGCGCACGCCATCGATCGTCTCGGCCTTGGTGTGCCGGGCGATCAGCACGACGTCATAGCCGGCTCTCGCCAGACTCTTCGCCTCCTTGTGGAAAATGCGCCCGTCGAACGGCACGTGAACCGTCGTCAACATGCACACCTTCGCTCGAACTGGCTTCGCTGCATCAGCCATTGCCGCTGTTTGCCCTTGATGCCAGCGACCACAACGCATCGGCGAATGCCTTGGCGTTGCGGTCGGAATCAAATACGTCACGCGCACGCGACAGTCCGTCCTGGCCCGCGGCGGCGCGAAACGCCGCATCGACGATCATCCGCTCGATGGCGCTGCACAGTTGCTCGACGTTCCGCGATTCAACGAGCAGCCCTGTCTGGCCGTCGATCACGGCCTCCGGCACGCCTCCCACGCGCGTCGCGACCACCGGCAGTCCGCAATCCATCGCCTCCAGAATCGCCTGGGGCATGCCCTCGCTGTGCGAAGGCAAAACCAGGAAATCGGCGCCTTGCAGATAGTGCGGCACATCTTCCGGCGGCACTCGGCCCGGCAGAAGGACCGCGTCTCTGCGCGCCACCCGTGTCGAAAGCTGCGCCAACACATTCCGCGAAGGGCCGTCGCCCACACACACCAGACGCAACCTCTCGTGCTTGTTCAGAAGAGGCTCGCAGGCCGCCGCCAGCTCGTTGATTCCCTTGGTCTCGACCAGACCACCGACGTAGATGGCGACGACGCAATCCGTCGGCCAACCCAGCCGCTGGCGGACCTTCATCTTGTCCTGAGCCGGGCGGAACTGCTCCGCGTCCCTGCCGAGATAGACGCACAGCGGCTCACGTCGGCACGCGTCTGTCCGGGCGAGTCGTGCGCAGATCGACCGGCTGACGCCGACAGGCAGATCGACCTGCGCCAGCGTACCACGCAATCGCTTCCACAGGACCGGCATCCGGTCGGGATAGACCATCACGTCGCTGCCGACCGCCAGAGACGCAACGGGCAGACCGAGCTTGCTGCCTATGGTTACGGCCGCTTCCGCGTCCGGCAGCATCGAGACCCCCAGAACCACATCGAACGGCTCGGCCTGGTGCCACCGCTTCGCCTGCGCCATGGCGCTGAACGCCAGCGATGCGCCCTCGAACCGCCGGAACCCAAATCCGGGCGGGCGGAGGTAACTGACCCGACGCGCCCGCAGACCATCCGGTGCGGCCAGCGGATTGCCGGGACCATAATCACGCCATCGCGAGGCGCGACACAGCGGCCAGGGGGCCCACGGCCGGCCCACGAGGAAATCACAGTCGATCCCGTGCCGGCGCAGGTGCCGAGCCTCGCGACACATGAAAATCCCGTGCCTTGGCGAGGTCGTGGTTGGGAACATGTGGCTAACCGTCAATATCCGGAGCTTCTTCATCCGTTTCGTCGCAGAATTCGTCGGGGTCGGCATACCACCAACTGAGACGTTCGGCCGCCAGCACGAACGCCAGGAACACCCAATAGTACTTCGCGGACACCTGCTTGATATTCAGGCCCATCACCAGCAGAAACGTCAGGACCGCCCGCGCGTACAGCTTCTCCAGGGTCAGAGGCATGCGTTTGACTGTGAGCATCAGCAGGACGACGAAGACGGCGAACAGGACCCCCGCCGGGACGCCGTATACGCCGAGCGCGAAGAAGAAGTCGTTGTGCGGCCAGATCACGCTGTCGGTCCGCTCGAACCAACTGAAGTAGCCCGTGCCCGCCGGTCTCGTGGCCGCCGCCCCGATGGCCTTGTGGATGGGAGCCATGCGGATGTCGATGGCTTCTTTGGCGCGCTGTACGCTGGTCAACCGCGCGGAGACCGAGCTGTCCAAGCCCTGCTGCCGGACCAGAAGCCCCGTGGATAGAGACGCCAACAGAATGACGAGCACCAGCAGGGCCGCCAGCGCCGGTCGGCGCAGGACCTGTCGCACGAACAACAGCGGGCTCAGCACCGTGAACGCCAGCGCCACCAGACCGCCGCGAGATCCGATCCGAAGCATCATGACGGGCAGGAACAGAATCGCCGCGAGATAAAGGACGCGCCACAGCAGGCTCCGATCGCGGGCGAAGAGATAGACCGCGCAGAGGAACGCCAGGGCCGTGAGGGCCGCAAGCATGTTGGCGTCGATCGCGCGTCCGAGCGTCGCGGCGTACCGCACGTCCCGCGTCTCGTGCGCCGCGCGAATCACCGCGCCCGTGCGGACCGCCAGAACGATCGTGCCCAGCATTCCGATAACATATGAGCGCAACGCCCAGAGAAACGTGGTCTCGCGGTTCGTTTCGAGAATCCAGTAGGCGATCACGACCAGTGCGACCAACTGGAATTGCGTGAAGGCCCGCATCACCTCCATCGCCAGGTATGGCTGCGGCAGGGACGCGACGAAGATCCATGCGCTCAGGCCCGCCGCGACCCATAGGGCCTTGTGCCGGATGCGCAGACCCGGCCGGGTCAGCATCACATTCAGCAGGAAACTCGCCGCCACCGCAATACCCACGCCGCGATCGAGACTGAATCCCTGCCCGAACCCCACACCCGCGCCGGTAGGAAGGACCAGCATGAGAATACACAGCGCGAACGTCGGCTTGATGAGCATGCCGAGAAAGGTGGGCAGCGCAATCACCAGTCCCCCAACGAGAGGATTCCTGCCCACAAAGGCGATCCCGGACCCGATCGCGCAGACGATCAGCCACACCGCCAGGAGCAACGTGTTCATGGCGGGCGGGAACGGGATGTCTGACGTCCGCTCCTCGGGCTCGGACAACAAGCCGTCGTAGTCCACTTCTTCGAAGTAAGTCGCGTACATAAGTAACACTGGCGGTGCGGCCGCACCGATGAAGCTCCGGCACCCGGGACCGACGCCGTTCCGCGTCCGATCCCTGCCTGTTCTTTCGTTTCAAAAGACGGGCGGCATGAGAGAGCGTGCCAAGAATCGGCTCGTGCCCGCAGAGGCTTTCAGCTCGCGAGCATCCGGTTCCGATAACTCGACGGCTCGATCAAAGTCCGCTGCCGACCGCCGATTCTTCTGAGCCGCGCCGCAGGACCACAAGCAGCCGCCTGCGCTCTGCGGGGTCGATACTGAACAGCCAGGCGCACAGACACGCTACAGCGCCCGAGGCAACAATCGCGCCCAGCAGCGCCGGCCACGAATCCGGCGGGAGGAGGACCTTCCAGGCAACGATCACTGCGACCGCCGGAAGGCTGCCCGCCAGTGCGGGCCGCCAGACGCACACAAGGCTCTCGCGCGTCGCGATCTTCATCCTCCGGTTGAAGTAGATCGGCACGACCAGACCCGACACGATCGCCATCGGAACGAAGCCGAACCAGGCGATTCCCTCAAGGCCCCAGCCCAGGGATTTGACGGCGAAGACCGAGCCGGCGATGCAGAGGATCGCGGTCACTGCGGCAAGGGCCCCGAAGACACCATGCTCGCCGCGACCGGTCAGGACCAGAAAGTTGCTGTGCTGGGCCAGCATCAGGCCGTGCCCGGCCGTCAGAACGGCCAGAACCGTTGCCAGCGAACCGACGACGGTCGGGTCTGAGAACTTCTCGCCCACCCAGACGCTGAGGAACTCGCGGCCCATGACGATCAGGAAGGCGCTGGCGGGAATCAGAACCAACAGGCTGTATTTCTGTGTCAGGAAGGCGATTTCCTTGACCTTGGCATGGTCGTCGCGGGTGTCCAGCTCGCTGACGGCCGGCTTGATCGCGGCCGTGAAGGCCTGGAGCAACTGGCTCAACAGCAGCACGGCGGCGCTGGCGACGGCGAAGCGGCTGACCGCCGACGTGCCCAGGAAGATCCCTGCGATCAGGTCGCCTGCCTTGCAGACGATCAGGCCGCCCATCGAATAAAGGAACGTGTTCGTTCCATACGAGAGCATGTCCTTCAACAGGACCGGATCGATGTTGCGGCGCGACAGGGACACTCCGGGCAGCAGCCGTCGGATGAACAGAGACTGAATCAGCCGCATGACGATCTCGCTCGTGCCGAACACGAGTCCCATCGTCAACAGGCCGTAACCGCAAAGCAGAAGGACGACCAGCAGAACGGTCCGCACCGCCAGGACTACCAGCGTCGCCATGTTGATGACATCGTACCTCTGTAGACCGCTGAGCACGGCGGTGGTCAACTGAAGCGGGCTGGCAAGCGCGAACGCAAGGCCCACCACGAGGACCAGCCGGCCGGCCACCTCGATCTGCTCGGGCTCGATCGCAAACCAATCGCCGATCTTCGCGTAGAGCAGAACCGTCAGCAGCGCCAGCACGATCCCCAGGGCCGAGTAAAAGAACAGCGCTGTGCTGACGACCTTTGAAATGCCCTGCTCGTCGCCCTTCGCTAGGCAGACAGGAATCTGCCGGTTGATCGCGCCGTTGAGCCCGAGGCTCAGCATGCCGCGATAGCGAAACAGCGAGCCGACCAGCACCCACACGCCGTAGCGGGCCTCTCCCAGACGGCCCAGGAAGAACCGGATCAGGACAAAGCCGATCAACGCGTTACTGACGAGGGCCAGCAGGTTGAACAGCGTGTTGTGGATCAACCGCTTCGAGGTGGTGACAGGTTGTGCCATCGTCCTTTCTTGTCTTGTCCGCATGTTCGAGGCGCGAGACCTCGGACTTCTGCGCGACGCAGAACAGGTTCGCCGAGTCGAAGTATTTCGCATCCCACGCCATGCCTCTGGCGATTGCCGCATGAAGGGGGGCAACCCGGCCGACGAGCAGGTCCGCCATTCTCAACACGCGATGGAAGAGGCCGGCGCCGTCGAACGCAACGGCGTCGAACCCGCTGCACCGCAGCAGGCGGGCCAGATGGGCTGCGGAGAAATGCTCGTGCCAGCGTTTGGTCGCCGAGACGTCGCCGATCAGGCCGTCGGCGTTGCGGAGGTACCGCGCGTCGTATTCCGCCTGCGAATGCGTCCGGCAGTAGTACCAGCGGTGCAGCCGGGGAAACCGAAATTTGAGATTGCCCATATCCAGGAACGAGAACACATGCCGACCGGGAACGGTGACGACCAGCACGCCATCGTCCGACAAGACGCGGTGCAGCTCGTCCAGCAGCCCTTCCTGCTCGCCGACGTGTTCGAGGACGTCCATCAGCGTGATCGACGAGAACATCGCGTCCGGGAACGGCAAAGGCATGGCCCCGTCGATATGGATAATCTCCAGTCCACCGGAGGCCTTCTGCGCCCGTTCGACCGCCTGACGACTGACGTCGACGCCCACGAGGCACTTGATCTCTTTGGTCTTCAACGCCCGGAGGAATCGTCCGTCGCCGCAGCCGAAGTCGAGATGGGCCGCCCCGCCGGCGGGCACATGCTGCCATGCGAACGCATAGCGGTCCCATTTGTACGGGTTGCCGGTTGTGAATCGTGTGCGCATACGCTTGACTTGCCGGGTCCTCAGTCGAGCTTTGGCGGCGCGACGACCTGCCACAATGGACCGGCCCTGCGAAGATCGTATTTGCCGAGCGCAAACGGCGGCGCATAACCCGGGCGGTCCGAGGTCACGTAAACCGGCCGGCGTGCAAGAAGTTGCTCGAACAACTCGGCGTCGTACGGTGGCGCCCCCCTGCTGCGGATAATGCCCGTGACGACCTGCACATCGGCACGCCGGCCCTCGATCTCATGCACCAGCAGCAGCGGCGCCACGGTCGTCGTGTCGGCATAAATGACGGCATCGGGACCGGCCGCCCCCAGCGCATCGCGTGCGAAACACTCGGCGCCGTCATCGCTCGTCTTCCACGGCCGCAGGAAATAGACGTAGTCGTCGCGGTACGCGATGTCGGCCCGCGTTCCGATGTCCAGACCCATCCGGCGGGCCGCCCCTGGCGCCGCCGCATACACCGCTGGAGGCAGCAGTGCGAAGGCCACGATGAGCATCGCAGTCGCCCGGCGAGGCACGCGTTCTTGAATGCGATGCGCGCCCAGACCGATAATCGCCGATGTCACGGCGTAGAACGGGATGAAGAAGGCGTAGCGGTCGGAGACCGTGTAGCGAAACGCAAAGACGAAGAACAGCACGAGCAACGCCGCGAGAATGGAACGGAACGCCGGGACGGGCCGCATCTTGCACAGCGCTGCGCCGCCAGCGACAAACAGCAGCGCGTTCGGGGTTGGGAAGTTCAGCACAATCAGAAGGAGGTTCTCCCTGACAAGCGTCCACGACAAGGCCGTGTTGAGCACATCCGCCTGCCAGCGATCCCCGAACGCGGCGGAAGCGAGCGTAGCGAGGATCTGGCCGCTATGGATCATCTGCCGGACGATCAGATACTCGTAGGGCAACGCGCCGAGAATCCACAGCAGAGCCATGATCGCAACATCCCTTGGGCGCACGCGTCTCCGCATCAACAGAGCACCCATGAACACGGCGTAACAGACCAGCGGAAGGACCGCGAGCATGTGCACCGAGACAGCCAAGCCATTGACCAGACCCAGGGCGCAGAGATATCGCGTTCGGCCCGTTCGGCCATATTGCAGCAGCACGACCAGCTCGCCCAGAAACAGCGCTGTCCACAGCGTGTACGTCTCCGCGATGCTCGCGTGCTGCCAGAACGTGTGCGACAGCGCCAGCGTCAACGCCGCGACAAGGGCGGGGAATTCCTTGCCCGCCCAGAGCCGCACGAGCAAGTACAGATTCGCCACCGCCACCGCCCCGGCGAAGGCCGAGACCAGGTTGACCCTGTGGGCAAACGAACCGAGCGGGATGTACTTGGCGGCGATGGCCACGAGATAGAACAGCGGATGCGCGATCGCCAGTCCGAGAAATCCTTCGATATCGTTGTGCCAGACGCGAAGTTGAATCAATCCGCTGTCCTGCCACAGCGCCCCCGGCGCGCAACTGATCCCATACAGGACCCCTGCCCCGAGGAGCACGACAAGATACACGATCCCTATGCGCGTGGTTGTCTTGGGCATGAATGTGATGTGCGAATTGCGTTCGGCGTCAACTGACGGTGACGACGAGCCCTTCGTTGCTGATACTGTAGTCGAAGAAGCGGGCCCGCTCGTTCGGCGGCTCGGTCTGGAGCATGCGGCGGACATTCGCGGCATCGGAGCCCGACTTGCAGACCATCAGAAGGAAGCCGCCTCCGCCGGCGCCAAGCAGCTTTGCCCCGTGGATATGCGGCCGGACACGCGCCAGCAGCGCCTCGATCTGTGCATTGCTGCTGTTCGGGTCCAACTGCTTGTTGAGCTGCCAGGCGGCCTCGACCAGATGCCCGAACCGCGCGAGGTCCTTGCGAATGAAGGCGTCCATCACCTCCCGCGCGACCTGCCCGATGTGCGACAGCGTCGCCATCGTGGCCCGTTCACGATTCAGATACCGGCCCACCACCTGCTGAAGGATGTTCTTGGCCAGCCGCGTGATCCCGGTATAGTACAGCAGCGTCGCCTTCTCATTACACATCGGGTCTATAATATCCGATGGCACGTAATGGATGTGCGCGTCCGGGACCATGCCCGCCTGCGACACGATCATCTTGACGCCGTCGACGACGCCTCCGATCTGGTCCTGCCAGCCACCGCCGGTGGTCAGCGCCTGCTCGAGGCGCAACACCTGGTGGAACAGCTCCCGCTGCGAGAGGTCCTTGCCGACGACCCGCGCGATCGCGGCGGTAATCACCGCGCCCATGATACTGGAGGTTCCCAGGCCGCTTCCCTTGGGAATGGCGGCCAGGGTCGTCAACTCGATTCCGCCTCCAAAGTCCTCCAGCGCCTTTCGCAGGGAACCCGCCCCCGATCGGCCGCCCGGCCGGGGCGACAGGCCCGACAACGCCAGGGCCGCCTTGGCCAGGGCGAAACTGCCGGTGGCTTTGCGGTAGTCCAGCAGGTCCTCGAACCGGCGAACCTCGATGCGAACGCCCAGGTCGATCGAGCCGATGCGGATGACCGGCTCGTCGATCACGCGGATGTACGCCTGGATCGGAGGCTGTCCGTTGAGGTTGACCGCCGCGTTCACCACGCAGCCGCCCCACTCGAGCGAATAGGGGGGCGTGTCGGTCCAGCCCCCGCCGATATCGAGCCGCGCCGGCGCGCGGGCCCAGACGATTTCATCGCTGCGCAGCACGCTGCGAGGCGACGCCGCCTCGACGATCCCGCTGCCGACGATCGACCGCTCCAGCGTCTCAAACGCCGCCTGCTGCGCCCGCTGTGACCATGCCAGAATCGACGTGTTGCGCGTCGGAAGCAGGCCGAGAGATTTCAGCCATTTACACTGAGTTCGCGTCAACTCCTCTTCGATGCCGCCAAGCACCTTGACCGCCGGCGCATCGCGACCTTCACACAGGCCGGCCAGAGCCGATCCAAGGGTGTGCAGAATTCGCGCAAAGGTCAGCGCGGCCATGCCGCGATTTTCCCGGCTCTCGGAATACCTATGTGCTTCCTTCAGAATATCGGCGATCCAGGCCGCGACGTCGTCCCGGTCGCACAGCAGCGAGGCCAACTCCTGTGAGGAGAACTTGCTTTCCGGCCGGAACATCCGGCGCCAGGAGCGGCGGATCTCCTGCGCCCTGATCCGGCTGCGACGACGGTAGAACTCGACGTGATCGGCCATCGCCAGAATCTGTTCGAGGCTGTACCGGTCGGCCGTCCGCCAGGCGGAGCGCTGCTCCTGCGAAGCAGTGCCCGGGTCGAACATCCACAGCCAGCGACGGTAGTCGCTGTGCACCTTCACCGCGGGAAACAGGCGGGCATTCCAGATGCTCCGCTCATTCGCTGCGACCCGACGATCCCAAACGTCTTGTGGCTTGGCTCCGACATCCGCCAGCCAGGTGAGAAGGTCTTTGCCGCAGAAGACGGCACCGTCGCCGGCCGGCTCCTTGAGCGCGTCGTCGATTCCATAGCAGCGAACGAACCAGACCCGGGCGGCGTCGCGGTCGCGCCCTTGGATCACGTCGACACATGCACCGGCCGGGACCACCAGCGGCTTCTCGATATCGACACCGACGACCACGTTGCCCCCACCCAGAGTCAGCGAGGACGCGATCCGGCAGCCCTCGACCCAGGCGCCGGTCCCCTGGACCGTCGCCGGCGGCACGACCTCGTTGTTGATATCGAGGTAGGTTTGCAGGAAGGAGATGCCCCGATCCTCCTGGAGCAGCCGGGTTCCGTTGCTGAGAATCCCCCTGCTGCTGCCGAAGTCGAGGAAGTCGCAGTGCTTGAGCAACTGCACGCTGAATGGCGTTTCGCCCAGCACGTCGAACAGCTCCGCCAACATGGTGTCCGACCACCTCGAGCCGCTGCCGCGTGCCGACTTGACGTAGTCTTCCAGACGGGTCTGCGTCCCCATCGCACAGCAGATCTCGCGGTAGAAGTCGAGCCCGCGCTCCAGCACCGCCCTGCCCCGCCTGCCCGCCAGGACCAGGCCGCCCCGCTCGTCGCGGCGAGCGCCGAAGACCTGGAGCAGGCGAACCGCCGTGGCGGCGTCGAAGTGCATCACGCCGATGTCCAGACAGCTCTGTCCGTACGCGTTGATTGCTCCGTGGGCCTTCTGCTCGGGGATGGAAGGCTTTTGCAGGTACAGGCTCACCTCGTCGGCTGGTCCCTGGCAGAACACACCATGCCGGCTCGCCTGCTCGGGATTGGCGTAGCATGCGAGCCCTGTGATGCCCTGCTTCGTCAGGCGGATGTCCGACGGGTCAAACCGCAGCAGGACGTCGCCCGAGGCGATCACCACCTGCCCCTGACCGTGCTGCGGCGCCGGCAGCGCCAGGTACGTGGGCAACTGGCGGTCGAACAGGCTCAGACACACGGCGCTGTCGTTCTCGCCGGGAACGGGAATGAACACCTTGCCGCACGGACCATACGCAGGCAGGCGTCGCGAATCCCCGCCCGCGTGGACAATCAGGATGCGCAGCTCGCTCAGCGCCTCTTCCCAGCGATGCGGGCCGGACTTTTCCGGACCTGGAGCAAGCTGCCTTCGCAAGACCTCCATCAGGCAGTAGAGCGTGCTGCCCCCGCTGCCGACGCGTCGGCCGCCCGGGTCAGGGACCACGACGGCCTCGCGAACGTCGCTGAGCAGTCCAAGTTCCCGCCGCACGGCCAACTGCGATTCGTAAGCTTTCGCCTGCGCCTCGTTGGAGGCGGTGACAATCAGGTAATCCCAGGAACGGCCGCTTGCCTGCATGGCGATCTACCTTCCCAGCACCCTATTTCGTCCCCATGTGCTCGCGGTGCTCGGCGATGATGCAACGCAGCGTCCGTTCGAGGTCCGTCTTCGGTTTCCAGCCGATGGTCTTTCGAATCCGCTCGGTGCATGGAACGCGACGCATCATGTCTTCGATGGGCCGTCCGTAGGCGACCTCGTAGGGTACGAACTCCTGCACGCTGCGGCTGGCAGTCAGCGCGACCACCTTGTCGGCCAATTGCTTGATGCTCACCTCTTCCGAAGAGCCCACGTTGAAGATCTGCCCGACCGCCTCCTCGCACTGCATCAGGCCGATCACCGCATCGACCACATCCTGGACGTAACAGAAACAGCGGCTCTGCTGGCCCGTCCCATAAATGCAGATCGGCTCATCTTTCAGCGCCCACTGGACGAAGCGAGGCACCACCATCCCATAGCGTCCGGTCTGCCGAGGGCCGATGGTATTGAAGAACCGGGCGATGACCACGTCCAGGCCGTACTGCTGGTAGTAGGCCTGGCCCAGGAACTCGTCGATCGCCTTGCTGCACGCATAGGACCACCGCGACAGGCTCGTGCTGCCCAGCACGATGTCGTCTTCTTCGCGAAACGGGATGGCCTCGCTCTTTCCGTAGACCTCGCTCGTTGAGGCGATCAGAACTCGTCGACCGAACTTGTTGGCGATCGCCAGGATGGTTTCGGTCCCGCCGATGTTGGTCTCGATCGTCCGCACGGGGTCGTCGGCGATCAATTGCACGCCCACCGCCGCAGCCAGATGGAAGATCACGTCGCATTCGGCCGCCAGCAACTGAACCAGCGACACGTCGCGGATGTCTCCTTTGACGAATTGCAGCTTCGGATGGCTGCGAAAGGTTTGCATGTTCTCCAGCCGCCCGGTGCTGAGGTTGTCGAGGATGACCACTTCCTGACCGTCGCCCAGCAACCGCTCGGCCAGGTGCGAACCGATGAAGCCCGCGCCGCCCGTAATCAACGCTTTCATTAGACCGCAGCCCTCATAGACCCGATGTGTGAAGAACTCTCACCGGAGAACGGTAACCGATTCGCGCCTCGCTGGCAATCGTCTGTTTCGCTGGACTCCGTCCCCGTCGGCTGCGCGAAAGCGCACTGCCGGCCCGGCGGCAACGCCCGACCCGCCCGGGCGACGCATGCTTTTCTCCCTTGCCTAAGTATCGGAATCGAAAGAACATAGCTTGAGACAAACCCGCGTGAGGCGCCCCGCGAATCGCGTCGTCCGGCTGCGTCGATTCCTGCCGGGAATGGACCTATAATACGGACTGTCGTGTGCAGTTGATGGCCCCCGACCGGCGCGTGCCTCGATTGTGCCAACGCCACTGACCCATCGCCGACTCAAGGCACCCCAGCGGCCGAACAAACACCTCTCTTATCGGGCCGATGAAGGAGCCCCTCTCCAAACGAACCGCAGGACAGTCACCTCGTCCCGCTCCCATTTCTCCAGCCTCGCACGCAAGCCGTCAGCCCATGCGTCCGAAAGAGCAGGATGTGCACCGCGAAAGATCGCTACGCAGGAGATGCCTTTGCACAGAGCGCGCTTGAGTCTGTTGCTGCCGCTTCTCCTGGCCGTCTTCGTGCAAACGTCGACCGGCCAGGACCGGACCATTTCCTCGGCCGAGCTACTGGACAAGCTGCACGGCATGTGGCTGGGCCAGCTCATCGGCAACGCCGCAGGACGCGCGACGGAGGGCCTCTATTCCGGTCCCGAGCCTAATCCAAATCCTTGCGTCCCGTGGGTTATCAAGCAGGCCTGGGACGCCGACGACGACACCGATATCGAGTACGTCACCCTGCACATCCTTGAGAGCTGCGGTTTCGACTGCGACGCCAACGACATCGCCGGACAGTGGCTCGACCACATCACCCCCGAGGGGACTTTCATCGCCAACAGGCAGGCATGGTACTTGATGCGCGACGGCTATCGGCCGCCCCACACCGGCAGCCGGCACTACAACCCACACTGGTACTCGATCGACGCCCAGATCGGGACCGAACTGCTGGGCGCCCTGTCCCCCGGAATGCCCCAGACCGCCATCGACCTCGCGGGGACGTTCGGACGGGTTACCAACGCCGGCCTGGCCGTCCATGCGGCTCAATTCTACGCCGCCCTCTACGCCGAGGCGTTCTTCGAGCCGAATGTACCGACGCTGGTCCTCAACGCCCTGGCCGCCCTGCCGCCCGACAGCCGCACGACCCAGGTCGTCGCCGACATCTGCGACTGGTATCGGCAGGACGCCCTCGACGGTGTCCTCGACTGGCGCGCTACGCGGACCAGGCTCTACGACAACTACCAGGGGACACGCAGCTTCGGACGCTACTACAATTGGGTCGAGTCCACTATCAATACTGGTGCAACGGTATTGTCCCTCCTCTACGGCCAAGGTGACTTCGAACAAACCGTCCAGATCGCCGTCCTGGCAGGCTGGGACTGCGACTGCAACCCCGCGACGGCCGGTGGTCTGCTCGGCATCATCCACGGCTTGGCCGGGCTGCCCCGCAGCCTGACCGATCTCAACATCTGCGGCGATTCCTACGTGAACGTGGCCCGCCCCGGCCTGCCGGACGCCGGCGCCCCCCTGCCCCAATCCGAATCCATTCACAGGATCGCCCAGCGGACGCTGGCCCTGGCCCAGGAGAACATCCTCCGCAATGGCGGGCGGCTCACACCTGGCCGCTTCACTTCTTACTGCCACATCCCAAGGTACGACAGCCCGCATATCAACACCTACAGGCCGGCCATTCTCGGACCCTTTGACCTCGTTCCCGCTGCGCTCGACGCCGGACTGAGCGTCACTGCGCATGCATCTGTCGCGCGATTCGACCCGACGAGAGACCGGAACAACCTCGCCTCCATCATCGACGGGGTCATCGACAACTCCTACAACGGAGTCAAACCCTACTGGACGAACGATCCCGCCGATCCGAACGCACCTGCCGAAGCCTGGTTCGAGGTTCGCTTCTCCTCGCCCGTCCTTCTGGCCGGCGTCACTCTCTATGGCGGCGACCTGGTGTGGTCGCACATCAACACCTGCTACCGCGAGGACCAGCCGCTTGGCGGCCCGCTGGAAGCCATCGACGTCTCGATCCTCCGGGATGACGCGTATCTCGCGCCCGACGGCATCGTCCTCCTTGCGCCGGAATGTTGGTTGCCTATATACCAGACCGTAACCGTCACCTTTGACCCCATCGTGGCCTACGGCATCCGCCTGACATGTACACCCGCGCGCGCCGGCCGCTTTGCGACAATCCTCGAACTGTCGCCCCACGGGGCCATTCTGCCGTCTCCTGATGCTCAAGTCGCGCCTTTATTCCGCCGATGAACCCATCGACGGATCGCGATCCACACTCCGGCTGGCACACCAGCCGGTCGCGATGCAGGATTGACCGAAGGGCATAGGAACTCCAACAATGAACCCGACAGATCCATCCACCCACGTGATACGGCACTTCAGTCTGGGTCTTGACGACCCCCGCCCACTCACACTCGCGGCTCGAATCCAGAGCTTCCGTTGTGCCGCACGCGGCGTTCGCCTAATGCTCCGATCCCAGCACAATGCCTGGCTGCACGCCGTGGCCTCCTGTTGCGTCCTCATCGTCGGAGGCCTGTGTGTGTTGACCGCCGCCGAATGGTGTTGGATCATCCTCGCTATTATGGCCGTCTGGACAGCGGAGGCTCTTAACACCGCTCTCGAATTCCTCGCCGACGCTGCGGCGCCAGAGTTTCACCCCTTCGTCGGATACGCCAAGGACGTGGCCGCCGGCGGGGTCCTGATCTCCGCCATGGGCTCCGCGATCGTCGGCGTCCTCGTCCTCGGACCGCACGTTCTCCGTTCGCTGCGCTCCGCCCTCTAAGCAGTTCGATGTTTCACGTGGAACAAGGCATCTCACGAATGGCCGCAATCGTTCTGTGCATAGCGCCCACGTTATTGCCCCGCTTGTTGCCTTACCTGTGCCCGAACCCGCCATGGCGCATAATACCACCATGCGACCTACGCCGTCTACCCATATAGTCATCCGAGTCCATCTCGATTAAGGCTTGACCACGCCTTGCTGCCCAACGCAATCCCCGTTGCCCGGTTCGCAGGGCGATCACTTCCCGCACGCAGAACCGACCTGCTGCCCATCCTCTTTGCTCCGTGTTCCACGTGGAACAACGTTGCCGATACACCGTCGCGTCGAAACAATTCAACTTTGCCGCGCACGTTTTCCGAAATAGTCATTGAGGACCTGCGAAGGCGGACATACAATCAGCCCTCGCTTTTTTACACAGAACGTGATACCGTGAAGGAGCAGCATGATGATGAGCGGAAAGGGCGACAAGCCCCGTCACCTCGGCAGGGGGCTCGAATCCCTGCTCAGTCCTCTGTCCTCTTTTGAAACACTGCCGCCCGAGCAGCCACAATCCTCTCCAGCTGCGGCGAATTTCCCACCGGACAAGGAGCTCGACGCCTCCTTCCACGAACTGCCCCTCGATTCCATCGGCCCGAACCCTTACCAGGCCAGGACCGTCTGGAACGAGGAGGACCTCCTTGAGCTGACAGACTCCATTCGCGCCAACGGGGTAATCCAGCCCATCATTGTTCGTCCCTTCCAAGGTCGCTACCAGCTCATAGCCGGAGAGCGCCGTTTTCGCGCTGCTCAAATGGCCGCTCTCCCGGCCATCCCCGCGGTTGTCCGCGAGGTCACCGACGAGCAGCTCTTCGAGTGGTCGCTCGTTGAGAACATCCACCGCCGCGACCTCAATGCCATTGAGCGTGCCAAGGCCTACCAGCGCTATCTCAACGCCTTCTCCCTGACCCAGGCCGACGCGGCCGAACGCCTTGGCGAGGACCGCTCTGTAATCGCTAACTACTTGAGATTGCTGGACTTACCGGAAGACGTCAGGCAGATGCTCGTTGACGGAACGCTGTCGATGGGTCATGCCCGAGCGATCCTCGGCCTGCCCACCGATGACCTCAGACGCAAGCTCGCCAACCGCGCCATGGCCGGCCGGCTAAGCGTTCGCGACGTCGAGAGGCTCGTCCGCAAGCACCTCAGCGAGTCGCCTTCAAACGATCGTGGGGCACGCGCCAAGCCCATGCACATCCGCGATCTCGAGGACAAGCTCAAGCGTCATCTCGGCGCGCGGGTGGCGATTGAGACCCGTCGCAACGGCCAACGCGGCCGAATCGTCATAGAGTTCGATTCGATCGACGAGTTCGCTCGCATCGCCGAATCGCTCGGCCTAACCTGCACCGAGGACGTGTAGGACAGCCCCCATAAAAAAGGCCGCCAAGACCCTCGCGGGCGTCTTGAAATGCCAATTCGTGGTATAATGTACTCCGTGCCCCTGCTGTGGCTCGTTGGGCAGGGCGGCTCAGTATCCGAACAACCGCATTTGAAAAGAGGTCTCCTGTGAAACGCCTGGCAACCTTCACCGCAATCCTGTCCGTATACGCCCTGGCCACCGCCGGCGCCGCCGGGGCCGAATCCAAGATGCCCACCAAGCCCTTCTTTCAAGCCATCAGCACCGCCGACGTCGATGAGGTCAAACTGCACATCGAGCGAGGTGTAGATGTCAACAAAGAAGACGTCAGCCAGAATACGCCGCTTGGCACTGCGGTCGAGAACGGGCGCCTTGCGGTTGTCCAGTTGCTGGTCGAGGCCGGCGCCAATGTCGCGACACCCAGTCGGGCAGGGCTGCCTTTGACCATGGCGGTGATTCGCGGCAACACGGAAGTCGTCAAGTTCCTCGTGGAAAAGGGCGCCAATGTCAATACGGCGGACCCTCAAGGTGTGATCCCTCTCGTTGCCGCCGCCGAGAGCGGCTATCTCGATATCGTCGAGTTCCTCGTCTCCAAAGGCGCCAACGTCAACGCCAAGGACCGGCGCGGCCAGACCCCGCTGAGCATCGCCATGGCGGGCCGCCACACCGAGATTATGGCCCACCTTCGGCAGCATGGCGCCGAGGAACCCGTCAACCCGCTTGACATGCGCGCCTATGGTGGCAGGGGACCTCGCGTTCCGGGCGCGACAATGCCTGCCGGGGAGCCCGAACTCGATTCCGGGCCCGACAGCACTACTGCGAACGTCCAGATTCTCGGAGATCCCAATGAGATCCGCGCCCGCGTCGCGGCCTTTCCCGGTCTGCCCGAGGCCGTCGCCGCTGTGGATGCCAACAGCGCCTCCGAGCAACGCAACTGGCGGCAGCGCCGTGCGGATAACCGAACAATGCTGATTCGCACGGTCGAGAAGCAGTTCGCGGAGGAGATGACCTTTGTCAAGCGGATCGCCCAGACCGAGAAGGCCGTCAAGACCATCGCCGCTGCCGACGATCTTCTCGCCCGCAGGAAGGCACGCTACAAGGTTATCTATGAAGATCTGCGCGACGAGAAACGCGCGGAGATGCTCGAAGAGCGTGAGAACGCGGCCCGCACGCGCACGACGGGACGGTCGCGCGGGCGCACCGGCATGACGGATCCCATGGCCGGTCCCTCGGCCAACGACCCCTACGCAACACCCATGCCTGCACGGCCGGCGCCCCGTGTTCGCGCTTCGGCGGATGCCAATGAACCAGCCCTCGACGCGGCGACGGGGAATCAACTCCAGGCCTGGCTCGGCGTTGATCCGTTGGACAAACGTGAGCTTCTGGGCAGCGTTCATGCGATGGACCTGCGGGAGTACGACTCCCTGCGTCAAACCGCCGCCGACGAGGAAGCCAAGAAGACCGCGGCCGCGATCGAGGGACTCATGCTGGCTCGCCAGGAGCGTCTGACGAGCATCACGGCCAAGATGGTCGAAGAGGATGAGCGCCTCCAGCGTTTGGAAGAGCGTACCGGCGGAACGATGGCCCCCGGTGCGACCATGGCTCCGGGGACGACGCGCGGCCGAGGCGGTCGCGCCACCACCGGCCAGGAGGAAACCACCACGCAGCGTCGGGGCCGGCGCTACCGATGAACCATTCACAGGGACGCTGCCCGCCCTCTGTGTGTGCACGCTATTGCAGGTCTACTATATCTGTCTTTATCCAGTGACGCCAGCTTGGTCGATGGGACCGGTTCGCTGTAACCTGTGCAACGGCCAATAGATACGCCGCCAGACCATGGCCGTGGTCAAATCGCGGCCCCGTGTCCGTGAGAATATCCTGGCATGCGGGTGGCAGCGGCAAGCGCAAGCTTGCCGATGGTGTTACGCGTGCCGTCGAAGCGATCGGCAACCTCCGCCTGGCCCTCCCGATGGCCATCGGGACCGCTGCCACGCCCGGCTCTGTGCGCCCTGGAGGGAGTGCTGCCCGAAAGCCTTGACAGACGCGAGGGGGCATCGACGGGCGATTCTGTTTGACTTCCTGGCGTGACTCGATTCAATTGTACCCCTTCGGCAGGGTTCCGAGCGTTGTGCGGATGCCTCTCTTGACGGAGCCAGGGTAGATTCTTGGGTGACTTATGCTGACGGACAACATACTGGACTTGATCGGCAACACGCCGTTGCTGCAGTTGCGTGGCGAGCGTGTTTTTGCGAAGGCGGAATTTCTCAACCCCGGCGGCAGCATCAAGGATCGCGTCGCGGTGGCCATGCTCGAAGCAGCAAGACGCGACGGCAAGCTCGGTCCCGACGCGATCATCACCGAGCCCACCAGCGGCAATACCGGCATCGGCCTTGCCCTGGTCGGTCGTCTCATGGGCTACCGCGTGCGGATCGTCATGCCGGAGGGAATGAGCGAAGAGCGAAAGAAGCTGATCCGCGGTCTCGGGGCGGATCTGGTGCTGATCCCGGACGAAGAGGGCATCGGCGGGGCGGTTCGCCACGTCGAGCAGATGGCGGCCGAAGACCCCCGTGTGTTCGTCCCGCAACAGTTCAAGAATCCTGCCAATCCTCGCGTCCATTACGAGCAAACCGCCCGCGAGTTGTGGCGTCAGATGAGCGCTGACATCCAGTGCTTCGTCGCCGGCGTCGGCAGCGGCGGCACCCTCCAGGGCGTCGGCAGCTTCCTGAAGGAGCAGAACAGCAATATCAAGATCGTCGCCGTCGAGCCGGAGAACCGCTCGGCCCTGCTCGGCCACGAACCGGGTCTGCATCAGATTCAGGGCATTGGCGACGGGTTCATACCGGACATCCTCGACGTCTCGATGATCGACGCGATCATCGAGGTTTCCGACGAGGCCGCCATCGAAACGACGCGCCAGCTCGGCCGCGACTTCGGCCTGCTCGTCGGCATCAGCTCCGGCGCCAACGTCTGGGCGGCCCGCAAGCTCATGGAGAGCCAACCCGGGAATATCGCCACCGTGCTTCCGGACCGCGCTGAACGCTACTTCAGTACGGCTCTGCTTTAGCCGTCCGGCGTCCTATAACCCTTATCCTTCGCCCCATATCACGACCTATCTTCCCAATCTGCCACATCTTGTCCCTGCTTTTCCGTTGACAGTGCAAGGCGCCGTCTGTATCAGTCCAGTTCTAAATTTTGGTGCCCAAATGGCCGATAGGGAACTGACGTGCCCGCCGCGGAGCGAACTCCTTCGCACCGAGGCCAGTACAAGGGCTTCAGCAGGGGAAACCTCGGGAGCCCGGAACCGGCCGGTCAGCACGATCGTTTGTACGTGATCCAAGTGGGACTTTGAGCAAGACGTGAGAAATGGCGAAATCAAACGCGCGAAAATCGCTGGTCATCGTCGAGTCGCCCGCAAAGGCCAAGACGATCAATCGTTATCTCGGTCCCGATTTCGAGGTCAAGGCCTCCATGGGGCACGTTCGCGACCTGCCCTCCAAAGGTCTCAACGTGGACATCGAGAACAACTTCGAGCCCACGTACGATATCATGCCGGGCAAGAAGCGTGTGGTCACCGCTCTCAAGGCCGCGGCCAAAAACTGCGACAAGCTCTATCTGGCAACCGACCTTGACCGAGAGGGGGAGGCCATCGCCTGGCATCTGGGCGAGATCCTCGGTTTTCCCGAAGACCGGACCTACCGGGTCATATTCAACGCGATCACGAAATCGGCCATCAAAGAGGCCTTCGCCGAGCCGGGCCGGATCGACGCCGACAAGGTGATGGCCCAGCAGGCCCGCCGCATCCTCGACCGCATCGTGGGCTATCAGATCAGCCCGCTGCTGTGGAAGAAAGTCACGCGGGGCCTCTCGGCCGGACGTGTCCAGTCCGTCGCCGTCAAGATGATCGTCGAGAAGGAGCGCGAGATCCGCGCGTTCAAGGCCGAGGAATACTGGCTGATCCCTGCTGTCTTCACCACCGACCTGGCCAGCCGCTATCAGCAGCCGTGGCTTGACTTTATCGCCCCGAACGCCAAAGACGGCAAAGGGCCGAGCCTTGAGCAGCAGGGCGAATGGCTCGCGCAGCACAACGCCTTCAAGGCCGAACTGCACAAGATCGGCGATCAGAAGTTCAAGGCGGGCAACGAGGAAGAGGCCCGCAGGGTCTTCGAGGACCTCCAGCGCGCCGAGTTCCGGATCGCGGACATTGAAACCAAGGAATCCGCGTCCAGGCCCTCGCCGCCATTCATCACCTCGACGCTCCAGCAGGCGGCGGCCAATCGCCTCGGATTCAGCGCCAAGCGAACGATGTCGATCGCCCAACAGCTCTACGAAGGCATCGATCTCGGTTCCATGGGCTCCCTCGGTCTGATCACCTACATGCGAACCGACAGCACCCACCTTTCGGGCGAGGCGATGGGCGAGGTGCGCAATTTCATTCAGGGACGCTTCGGGGACGCGTATCTACCGGAGGAACCCAACTTCTACGCATCGAAGAAGACGGCCCAACAGGCCCACGAAGCCGTCCGACCGACGGATGTCGATTTGACCCCGGACCAGATCAGAGAGTTTCTCAACAACGAGCAATACCGGCTTTACGATCTGATCTGGCGCCGCTTCGTCGCCTGCCAGATGCAGGCGGCCCGTTGGAACGTCACGACGCTCAACATCACGGCGCCGACCTCCGCCGGCGCTGCTGTATACAAGGCCAGCGGCCGCATGCTCGTCTTCGACGGCTTCACGAAGGTCTGGCCGACCAATTCGAGCGAGCAGCAGTTGCCCGCGGTCCAGACGGGCCAGACGCTGGCGGTGGTGGACATCCGGCCGGAGCAGCACTTCACCAAGCCGCCGGCACGATACACCGAGGCCTCGCTCATCAAAGCGCTCGAGAAGGAAGGGATTGGCCGACCGAGCACCTACGCGCCGATCATCAGCACGATTCAGGAGCGCGGCTACGTCGAGCAGAAAGACAAGAAATTTCACGCCACCGATCTGGGCGAGGTCGTCACCGGAAAGCTCGACGAGTACTTTCCCAGAATCATGGACATCGCCTTCACCCGCCACATGGAAGAGCAGCTCGACAAGATCGAAGAGCAGCACCTCAACTGGCAGGGCGTCCTCGGGGATTTTTATGGGCCTTTCAAACAGAATCTCGAAACCGCCCAGGAACGGATGACGCATGCCAAGGCCGAGTCGACGCCCAGCGAGTACACCTGTCCCGATTGCGGCAAGCCCATGGTCTACCGCTTCGGCAAGAACGGTCGGTTCCTGAGCTGTTCGACGTACCCCGAGTGCAGGTTCGCCTGTCCCTGCGACAAAGACGGCAAGATGCTCCGCGAAGAAGTCACCGAGCACAAGTGCCCCAAGTGCGGCAAACCGATGATCCGCAAGAACGGCCGCTACGGGGCCTTCCTCGGATGCAGCGACTACCCCGAGTGCAAGACGACGCTGCGACTGGACAAGGAAGGCAACGCGATGCCGCCGAAACCTCAGGCGGAGCCCTCCGGCGTCAAGTGCCACAAGTGCAAGCAGGGGGAGCTGGTCATCCGCCAAAGCAAGCGAGGCCCCTTCCTCGGCTGCAACCGCTTCCCGCGATGCCGAACGATCGTCGGCATCAAGCAGCTCGATCATCTCAAGGAACTCCAGGCGGCAGGGCAGTGGCCGCCGGACAGCCCCGAAAAAGCCGACGAGATCCTTGGCAAAGCCAAAGACAAGAAGACGGCCGTGGCCAAGTGAGCCCGGCATGCGCCCCTGTCGCTGCGCTTGTGCCTCGCCATAGAAACAGAAGGGGAGCCCTGAGGGCCTCTGTGGGAGTCAGCCACAGAGCAGAGCCTCAGGACTCCCGTTTCCGTCATCTTCGAATGATTGAGCGGCTTAGCGCGGTGATCGCCCCTACTGCTGTACCTGCTCAACCCTTTGCACTTGCGCGGTGCCGGCCTGCATGGCCGTGATGACCGAGCCCACCGAACCAGGGCCGCCGCCGAGCGATGAGTTCTGCATAACGGCCAGACAGGAATCCTCCGCCACGGCTCCCATCACGTTGCTTGCCCCCTGGCCCTGATTCAGCAGTACCGAGTTACTGGCGCCCGCTCCCCCCGGACCCAGTTCTTTGGCCAGCGACTGGGTGCCAATGACGGCCACGCCCTGACCCTGTGCAACCTGCCCGAGGCAACCTGTGATACTCTGGACCTGCCCTGCTGCGCTGGTGCCACCGAAGGGGACCGCCGCATCGATACTGCCGGCCATGAGCACCTGATCCACGGTCAGGCCGGCGCACATTCCGTCAGCGAACCCGACCTGATTGAGCATGCCGTGAATGCCTTGGCCGGCAGCCGTCCCGACGCCTGTCGCGGACTGATCGTTGCCCACCAGCAGATTCTGCGCCAAAGATCCCGTGCCCGGCCCGGCCGGCAGACTGATTGAGCCGATGAGATTGGCGTCGAAATTGAAACCCTGAAAGATGTCCCCCAGCGCAAAAGCACTGGAGCCGATGAAGAGAACGACAATCGTCGAAACTGCAATCGCCTTTACCATGATTCGAATCCTTTCTACTGTTGTTGCCTTGGCTTACTATCGGACCGCCAATCCCGAATTGGCGATCGAAAAACCAGTCAAACGCTCCTTCGCATCACCTGCCGCGACAACCTCCTTCCTCCCCCTTGCTCCCGTGGAAACCATTCATCCATTCCTTCACCCCGGCGCGACCTCCTTTCTCCCCGCTCACGGTCGTTTCATCTTCCGGTTTCTTCTTACGCACCACCGCACCGATTGAGGCACGTCAATTCCACCAAGTTCCCCGCCCCACCGTTGTCCAGGGGATGCTTGTGCTGTTGTGAACCTCGGCGCGTACACACCCCGCTGGCCATCCTGCCTGCTCCGTTGAATGTGACGACCTCCACGGTACGTACCGGGCAAGAACCCAAGCCCTTTACGGCGAAACCTCTGCGTTTACAGACTGCGGCCTCCGTAGTATCCAGTGTCCTTGAGGCCGGCTCGATGGGTGGACCTGAGCCAAGGTAGACGAGCTGCCCGACACCGATGAGCACGGCCTCGATTTCCTTATCGAGTACTGTCTCATCACCCTCCCGAAGGACCGCAACCAGGCAGGTGTGCGCATTACCAGCCCGCCCTCGTTGTGCCACGGACGATCACCGTTGGCACCGCGAGTGGCGCGCGAGCGTGAATACCCTCAACCGCACAACCGACTCGGCCCGTCCTTCATCCTGTCGACAACACCGTCATCGCAGAAATGAAAACAGGCGATGGTAACCTCCGATTCCCCTTCTTCTCCGTAATCCGCCGGGGTCACGATCCTCCGTTCACCCAGCATCTCCAAAGGCGGATCTCGATGGTATCCGATAGTGTACGACTGAAGATCCGTTTGTCAAGCCTAAAGTTGGGAAAATCGGCTCTTGCAGCATGTGACATTCGCTCGCCGATGACCCATGGCGGCTCCGCGGTGAACGGCCTGCTCCGACGCAAGCAACGTGGACTCGCCGGGTCCGGTTATGAAGCGTACGACCTCCCCGCGCGCCGCAGGCAACGATCGCATGGCCCCCTCCGTCCCGGCCGTGCAACTCGCTTGGCAAAGCGGCGTACCGCGTTATAATGGCGGCGCGTATTGCGGCGTCACGTTGCAGTGAGGTGGAACGGAAGATGGCCAAGAACGAAGTCCCGGAACCGCAGCCCTTCGAGACCGTCGAGCCGATCGGCAAGCGGATCCTCATCCGCAAGGACGAGGACAAGAAGGAAACCAAAGGCGGTATCCGGCTGCCCGACAACATCGAAATCCCGACGATCACCGGACGCATCGTCGCCGTCTCGGCCGAGGTCGAGAGCATGCCCGAGATCCCGCTGGCCCGATACGACAAGGTCCTGTTCAATCCCAAGGGGGCCATCCCCGTCGACTTCGAGGGCGACAACCGCTTGTTCGTGGTGGAAGTCGAGAACGTCGTCGCGGTATTTCGAAAGGCGTGAATCCTACCGGCGCCGGAGGACTGCGACGTAGGCTCCGTCATGGTCGAACGGTTGGGCACAAGGCAGCGCCAGCTCCTCACGCACCAGCGCAAAGCGCCCGTCGGCCGCAAGGAATCGCCCGACAAGGTCGCTGTTCTCCGCAGTCTGAATGCTGCACGTGCTGTAGCAGATCCTGCCGTTGTCCTTGAGCAGGGCTGCGGCCCTGGTCAACAACGCGAGTTGTGTCGCGGCCAACTCCTCGACCGAATCGGGGCTCACGCGGAATCGAACCTCCACCCGCCGGGCGAGCACCCCTGTGTTCGAGCAGGGCACGTCGAGCAATATCGCATCAAAAGGTCCGTGTTGTCCACATTCGATCTGGGTCCAGGGAACGACGGTCACGCTGTGGCAGCCCAGCCTCGCGAGGTTCTCCGTGACTTTCTTGATGCGTTCGGCGTCGACGTCGGTCGCCACAATCCGGGCGGCATCGCCCGTCCATTCGGCCAGTTGTGTCGTCTTCGTTCCCGGCGCGGAACAAAGATCGAGAATCGCCCAGCCCGGCTGAGGGTCCAGCATTCGCACGGCCCGGGAGGCAGACAGATCCTGCACCGCGAACCATCCCTCCGCGTAGCCGGGCAGTTGCGCGATCGCCTGCGGACCGAGCAGGCGGATCATATCCGCCTCGGTAGAACCGGCCGCCGGCGGGGCAACTTCGGCCTTGATGCCCGCCTCATGAAACCGCTCCATCAGATGCGCCGGACGGGTCTTGAGCGCATTGACCCGGACGTAGACGCTCGGCCTGCGGCCCGAGCCGAGGCAGATCTGGCGGGCGCGTTGCGCGCCGAACTCCTTGATCCACCCGGCGACGAGCCACTGAGGGATCGAGAAACACGCGCTCAAGTGGGCGGCCGGGTCCGAATTCGCGTCGGGCAGAAAGTCCGTGTCGAATTCGCAGCCGGTCTGCGGCGACTGCACGAGCGTCCGCGCCGCCGTGGTCTCGTGAACCGGGGCCTCGCGAGCGACGATGTGCCGAACGACGCCACGCAGTACGGCATTGACGAACCCTGTCTGTTTGCCGCCCCCCTCGTCTCGGGCGCTCTTGACGGCTTCATCCACGATGGAATACACCGGCGTATCGGGACTGTACACCAACTCGTAGACACCCACTCGAACAACAGCCAGCAGGGGCTTGTCGATCTGCCTGACGCGCCGGCCGGAGAACTGCTCGATGACCCTGTCGATGGCGAGGAGATTCCGGATCGTTCCGAACACCAGATCGGTGGCGCGCTGCTTCTGGTCGGTCTGCGGCAGGAGACGATCGAGGATCGGTCCGGCCTGCGTCCGCCCGGCGTCGAAGCGGCGGAGAACCTCGGCGGCCACAACGCGCGCCGATTTGGACGCTGGACCGGACATGTCAGCTTTCCGCCTCGACGAACCGGTCGCCCGGCTGGACGTGCCAGCCGTTGATGAAGTCTTTGAACTCCATAAGTCCCGAGCCGGCTGGCTTGATCTTGCGGATGCCGAGTTTGCCGTCTCCGCAGGCCACGTTCAGGTCCTCGTCAAACGTCCCGGGGACGGCCGAGGCGGGAGTCGGGCCCCAGATGACATCAGCCAGAGCCAACGTCACACGTACGGTCTTTCCCGTCCTTGTGCTGAGGTAGTGCGACGAGGCCCCCGGCCAGGGCCAGAACCCTCGCACCTTGTCGGCGACCACGTAGGCGGGAAGGCGGAAGTCGAGCTCGCCGTCGGCCTTCTTGAGCTTCGGTGCTTTCGACGCGAGGAACTCGTCCTGCTTCGTGTACGTTGCAGTGCCCTCCTCGATCCGGTCGAGCGTCTCCAACAGCAGCGGCGGCGCCACCCGGGCCAGCCGGTCGTGCAGTTCGCCCGCCGTCTCGTGGACGCCGATTTGCGTGCCGCGCTGGGCCAGAATGTCGCCGGCGTCCATCCGGTCGGCCACGGTGATGATGCTCACCCCTGTTTCTTTCTCGCCTCGGATGATCGCCCAGTTGATCGGCGCCGCGCCGCGATACTTCGGCAGCAGAGATGCATGTACGTTGATGGCGCCGTGGGGTGGGAGAGCCAGCAGTTCCGGCCCGATCTTCTGGCCGAATGCGATCACCACGAGAATGTCGGGCCGGACCGCCGCGATGCGTTTACTGACATCGGCGGCGTTGACGTTATCGGTCTCGATGGATGGCTTCGCATGGCTCTCGGCCCAGTGGCCCACGGGCATCGGGCAGCACTTGCGCCCGCGACCGGCCGGCTGCGGCGGCTGCGTCACCACCAGGGCAATCTCGTGATGCGATGCCTTCAGCGCATCCAGGCACGGGACGCCGAATTCGCCACTGCCGAGATAGACGATGTTCATATCGATGGCCCGTTCCGAATCGGGCGTCTCGAATCCGGCGGGCGACCGCCCATCCGCGACCCCCGTTCTCCTGTGCTATTTGCCCTCGTGCTTGTCGATGAGCTTCTTGATCTGTCGCCGATTCGCGATCTTTGCAGCCGCACCCATACGATTAACGATCGTCATCCCATCGAGGTGGTCGCTCTCGTGCTGCAAGCAGCGGGCGTACAACCCGTCGGCCTCCTCGGTGAACTCATGGCCGTCGAGGTCGGTGGCAGTGACCGTGGCCCTCTTGTAGCGCCGGATCTTCGGGTAGATTCCCGGCACCGAAAGGCAGCCTTCGCCGTTCTCCTCCAGGTCGCCGGCCGGCGTGACCGTGGGGTTGACGTACGCTCGGACCTGCTCGCGCGAACCATCCATGGAGATGATGAACAGCCGCAGGCCGACGCCCGCCTGGGGCGCCGCCAGCCCCATCCCCTTGTTCTCGATCATGATGTCGGTCATTTTCTCGACCAGCCGCCGGATCGTCTCGTCGATCTTCTCCACCGGCGCCGCCGGCTGGCCCAGCACCGCCGCCGGATACCGCGTGATTCTGCACTTGTCAACATCGATCATGATACGGACCTCGTACTCCAGGCTTTCGTCGTACCGCTGTGCCGACCATCGTCATTTGCCGTCGAACTCGTGGCCGGCGAAGGTGTTGCCGAGGTAGCTCTTCTTGACCAGCTCGTTGCGGATGATCTCGGCGGGCGGACCGGCCGCAATAACCTGGCCGTGGTCGATAATATAGGCCTTGTCCGCCACTTCGAGCGTCCGTTCGACGTTGTGGTCGGTGATCAGCACGCTAACGCCCGAGCTGACCAGATGGCGGATCTCCCCCTGCAAGTCCTGCACCGCGATCGGGTCGACCCCGCTGAACGGCTCGTCCAGCAGGATCAGCGATGGGTCGGTCACCATGGCCCGCGCGATCTCGAGCTTGCGGCGCTCGCCCCCCGAGAGGAACCGTCCATGGCTCTTGGCCACCTCTTTGAGGTCGAACCGCTCGATGAGCATGTCCGCCTTCTCGCGCCGCTCGGCCCGCGTCAGAGACATCGTCTCGAGAATCGCCAGCAGGTTGTCCCGGACGCTGAGGCGTTGGAAGATGCTCGGTTCCTGCGAGAGATAGCCGAGCCCGAGGCGAGCCCGCTTGTACATGGGCAGCTTGGTGATCTCGCGGCCCTCGAAGACGACCTTGCCGGCATCAGGGGTGACCATGCCCATGATCATCCGGAAGGTCGTCGTCTTGCCGGCGCCGTTGCGGCCCAGAAGGCCCACGATGCTCCGCTGATCGATGGTGACGGAAACCTCGTTGACGACGGCCCGACCCGAATACCGCTTGACCAGTTTGTGCGTTTCCAGAAGGGTGATGCCAACCAATAGAGCACCTCGCGTACACACAGTTGCGGACAAAGCCGCATTATACCAAGCCCCCAGGGGCAGGCAAGGGCGCACTTGGGCTGCCGGGACGCCGGTCCGGACGCACTTGCGGCAGGCTCGGGACAGGCCTGCCCGCGTGCGAAAGCGAATAAAACTTCTGGCAATCGAGGGCCTTTTTTGCTATGGAGTGTGTTTTCGTCGCATGGCCAAGCCCATTCGGGAGTCCATAGAAGAGAGCATATGTTTGCTGTCGTGAGCGATATCCATTCGAATATTGAAGCCCTGAGCACAGTCCTGGCGGACATCGAGAAGCGGGGTATCCAGAAGATCTACTGCCTGGGCGACGTGGTCGGCTACGGGCCGAACCCCACTGAGTGCCTCGATCTGATGATCGAACGCACCGAGTGGTGCGTGCTCGGCAATCACGACTACGCGGTGTTCTACGAGCCGACGAACTTCAACTACGGGGCCGAGCAGGCCAGTTTCTGGACGCGGGACGTGATGGAGACCGACCCGGACAAGGCCCGCAGCGACAAGCGATGGCGTTTCCTGGGCGAGCTGCCCATGCGCCGGACGCTGGAGACCCAGTTGGGGCCGACCAAGGCCACCATCGACTTCGTCCACGCCTCTCCGCGCCGGCCGATCAACGAGTACATCTTCCCCGACGACGTCTACACTAACCCGGCCAAGGTCCGCGTCCTGTTCGAGCGGATTCCCCACGTCTGCTTCGTGGGACACACGCACATGCCGGGCGTGTTCCTCGATGAGCCGGACTTCTACCTGCCCGACGAGCTGGGCGGGGTCTATCCCATCATCGAGGAGGAGAAGGCCATCATCAACATCGGCTCGGTGGGCCAGCCCCGCGACAAGGACAACCGCGCCAGCTACGTGTACGTCGAGGAGAACAAGGTCCATTTCGTTCGGCTGGAATACGACTTCGAGACGACGATGAAGAAGATATACGCCATCGACCGCCTGGACAATTTCCACGCCGAGCGGCTTCGGGACGGTCGATGAGCAGCACAGGGTCCATTCCTGCCCACCGAGACGAGGGGGGCTTCGGCAGCCATGCGTCCGCCGGGCGCGGACGACCTGTGACTTGCCAAGTGGTTCGAACATAAAGGATTGTATGAGTCCGAGAAAATCAGTCGTTGTGGTGCTTGTCTGCTTCTGCCTGCTGTGCGGCGGGCTGATCTTCGAGTCAGGGGCCTTCCGCACGTCCGCATCGCCCGACACGATCGATTCGCCGGTGGCACGGTCCGGCTTGCTGCTGCTCCAGCAGACCGCGGAGGTCAACGTTCCCGGCGCTGCTCTGACGCCGTTGTCGCCCACGCCGCAACCAAAGCTTCAACCCGCGCCGTCCGAGGTCTTCGGCGCCGTCGGCGGTCCCAGCCAGCGCACCACCGTCGGTTCGGCGGACCCGAAGTCCGCGTTCAAATTCCAGCTCGAACTCGACTCCAAAGGGGCGGCCATCCGCACCGCCACGTTCAGCGGATTCAAGGATCGCAACTACAAAGACCCGCAGCCGCTGGTCTTCCTCTCGCCCGCCGAGTCGGGCAACGGACGCGAAATGCTGTCGATGGCCAACAGAGGCCTGGTCCTCGTCAACCAGCAGCAACAGCTCAGTCTCGACGCCTTGAGCTGGAGGACGCTCGGCGCCGAAACCACAGACGCCGGAGATCAGACCGTTTCCTTTGAAGCCACCATCACCGGTTCGCAGGATCGACCGTTCCTGAGACTGGTCAAAACGTACCACGTCAAGCCCGACAGCTATCTCGTCGAATGCTCCCTGACGATCGACAACCTCTCGGACCAGACGCAGAAGGTGCGCTACGATCTCGGCGGGCCCTTGGGCCTGGAGCGGGAGGCCTTTCGAGAGGACATGAGAAGCATCATCGGCGGCTACCAGGGCGCCCAAGGCCAGATCACTCGGAGCAAGCTCGACAAGAAGACGCTGCTCAAGGCCGGCACGCCGCTGCCGATCGAGCCGAAGAACGGAGGCGGCCAGTTCCTCTGGGCCGCGGCGGTCAACAAGTACTTCGCCGCCATCCTGGTGCCGGTGCCCGACGCCAACGACGCCTTCTGCGATTGGATTAGCGGACGTACCGGCCGGCTGTACAACCCTGATGGTGACCGCAAGGCGGACACCGGGGACGAGACGGTGGGCCTCGATTTCTCAGTAGCGTCGGCGACGCTCGCTCCCGCCGGACAGCCAGACAGCGCCCGCACGTACAACTTCCAGCTCTATCTCGGGCCCAAAGACAAGAGCCTCTTCGACAAAAACGAACTCTACAAGCGGCTCGGATTCGTCCAGACCATCGATTTCATGGGCTGCTGCTGCCCCGCGAGCATCATCAACCCGCTGGCCTTCGCCATCCTGGCCATCATGAAGGCGATGTACACCGTCATCCACAACTACGGCGTCGTCATCATCATCCTGGTCTTCCTCATGCGGCTGATCCTCCACCCGATCACCAAGAAGAGCCAGGTCTCCATGAGCAAGATGAGCCAGTTGGCGCCCCGGGCCGAGGAGATCAAGAAGAAGTACGCCAGCAACAAGGCGGAGATGAACAAGAAGCTCATGGAGCTTTACCGCGAGCAGGGGGCCTCGCCGATCATGGGCTTCCTTCCCATGATGGTGCAGATGCCCATCTGGATCGCCCTCTGGAGCGCCGTGTATACGAGCATTGACCTGCGCGGGGCGGCGTTCCTGCCGTTCTGGATCACGGATCTGTCGGTGCCCGATGCGCTGATTCGCTGGTCGCCGATCACCATTCCGCTGCTGGGCTGGAAGGTGGAATCGCTCAACGTGCTGCCCCTGCTGATGGGCGTGGCGTTCTATCTCCAGCAGAAGTTGATGCCGACCCAGGTCAATGCGGCCACGAATCCGCAGATGGCCCAGCAGCAGAAGATGATGATGATCATGATGCCGCTGCTGTTCCCGCTGATGCTGTACAACGGCCCATCCGGCGTGAACCTCTACATCATGGCCAGCACCTTCGCCGGCGTGATCGAGCAGCACGTGATCCGCAAGCATATCCGCGCGCGCGAAGAGGCCGAAGCCCAGGGCCTGGTCTCCGTCACAAGCAAGACCGGCGGCAAGGTCAAGAAGAAGAAACCCAAGCCGTTCTACAAGTTCTAAGGCGGCCTTTTTATAGGTCCTATTGGTCCTATGGGTCCCATAGGACCAATGAGACCGATAGGACCTATGCAATTCTCCGACACCATCGTGGCCGTCAGCTCCGCAGCAGGGGGGCTTCGATCCATCGTTCGCATCACCGGTCCCGACACGCTGACGCCGTGCCAGCGCGTGTTCACGGAGCCCATCGCACTCCGCACGAACGGCATTCTGTCCGGCTCGGTCTCCATCGCTCCCGGCGTGACAGTACACGGGCGGCTCTATCTGTTCTTCGCACCGCATTCGTATACCGGCGAGACCCTCGCCGAGCTTCACATCTATGCCAGCCCGGTCCTGGTCGCGACACTGGTGCAGAATCTTCTGGCGACGGGTCTTCGCGCGGCTGGTCCCGGCGAGTTCACCGCCCGCGCCTACCTCAACGGCAAGATGGACCTGGCCCAGGCCGAGGCGGTCAACGAAATCGTCGCCGGCTCCAACCGCTTTCAAATTGAGGCGGCCGAAAGACTCCTGAGCGGCCGGCTGACCGCGACCACCAGGGCGGTCCACTCCGCTCTGGTGGATTGCCTGAGCCTGATCGAGGCCGGCCTGGATTTCAGTACCGAGGACATCGCCTTTATCGGTCCTCGCGAGGCGGTAGGGCGGCTCGGCCGGATCAAGAGCAACCTCGAAGGCCTTCTGAGCGGCAGCATCCGCTACGAGTCGCTGATCGATCTGCCTTCCGTCGGCATCGCCGGCGCGCCCAACGCCGGTAAGAGCAGTCTCCTGAACGCGATGCTGGGCCACGAGAGGAGCCTCGTCTCGGATCGTCCCAGGACGACCCGCGACGTTCTCAGCGGCCTGCTCACGACGGATCGGCTTCAGTGCGTGCTGTTCGATTGCGCCGGCCTGCTAACCGCACCCGAAAGCATCCTCGATCGACTGGCCCAACAGGCGGCGATCGAGGCGCTGCGACGTTGCCAGGTGGTCATCTTCTGCGTCGATGCGGCCAAGCCCGGCATCCGCGAAGACCTCGCCATCCGCGCCCTGATCCGGCCGGAAACCGTGCTCTACGTCGCGACCAAAGCCGACCTGCTGAACCCCGCAGATTCGCAGCGTGCCGTCGAGACGCTGGCGCAAGCGTTCGCAGGCCCGTTCCTGGCCGTCTCGGCCCTGACAGGGCAGGGACTGCGACAATTACAGGACCTGATCGCGCGGCCGCTCTCAGCCGGACCACAAGCGGCAGCACGGGAAGGCCACGACGCTGTGACGCTGACAGCCCGACACCGCCAGGCCGTGAGCGAAGCGATTGCGAACATCGGCCAGGCGATGAGCCAGATCGAGCAGGGGGCCGAAGAGGTTGCCGCCGCAATGATCCGCGAAGCCTGTCAGGCGTTGTCCGAGATCGAGCAGCAGCCCATCGACGAGCAGATCCTCGACCGCATCTTCAGCCGCTTCTGCGTCGGCAAATGAGAATCGAATTCGACGATTCCTCGAATTGGATTCCCATCCCTTCGGCAGGCTCAGGGCAGGCTCTGAGGCGAAGCCGAAGGGTCTCCGCAGAGCCGCGTGGCAGCCCCAAAGCGCAGTGCAACAGAGCTTTGAGGATGGCGCACACAGTCTGGCTGTGTGTACCGAGAGACACCTGCGCACTCGGCCGTCCCCCAACGCGTCCGTGGTTCAGAGCGCTCATGCCGTACGCATCTGGGCCAGACCCCCTACGCCTCGCGGCGATTCGGGACATTCGGATTTCGTATTTGGGGTTTGTTTCGAGATTCGTGCTTCCGATTTCGATATTCGTAGTCGTTACGCCGTTTGGGCTTGCAGGTGTTCCTCGCGGACTTTGGTCCGCCGTTCCGGCGGCCATTCCCTCGGGAAATTCACAGAGGCGAACTCGCCGAAGTATTTGACCGCCGCGTAGTCGTACGCCCGGGCCGCCTCGACCTCATCGTCGAAATACCCGAGGTGGTGCAGACGGCCGTTGAGCCGGTAGTGCGCCGCCCACTTGCGCATGCGCTTGTTGAAGGTCACGCCCTTGAAGCGCGAGAGGCCGGTGCGCCGCTTGCGCTGGTTGAAGCGATTCTCGTTGCGTGTGCAGATCCGCAGGTTGGACCGGCAGGCATTGCATCGGTTCCCGTCGATGTGGTCCACGACCTTGTCCGGCGGCGCCTCCATGATCTCGCGGTGCATGAGCACTGCTCGCTTTCCGTCCAGTCGGCAGGGGTACCCGTTTACCAGACGCCAGTGGTACTGGTTGAGCCACTCGTAATCGGCCCCGTCCACCAGCGCGTAACCGCCGCCGGAGAGCGGGATCAGGCGGACGCTGTCGTCCTCGGGGGGCATCGGCCGGGGCTGGTAGTTCTCACACCCGACCCCTGGCACGTAGTGCACCACGCCAGGCCACTGGGGGTGATTCGCGCACTTGGGCACGATCGGCTCACCCAGGTACAGCGACCGAAGCCAGTCCTCCGGGTCGAAAATGCAATACACGCAATTGTTGCAGCATGGTCCAGACATGACTCCTCCCTTCCACACCAGACGTAAGACACGAATATCGAATCTCGAAACTCGAAACAAATTCAAATGTCCCAAGCTCGAAACTCAAAGCCTCCCGGCTGGGCGAGAGCCGTTTTGAACATTGGGATTTCGGTCCTTCGAGCTTGTTTCGAGTTTCGGATTCTGACATTCGTATTTTGCCAGCTTGCTCATCACCGCTTCATCAGCGCGAACGCGCCCCAGCCCAGGTATTCACGCGTGTACGCGGCGTGGCGCTCGGGTTCCGAGATCAGTTTGGCTCGAACCTCTTGCGCGAGCTCGTCGTCGGGATTGGCGTCAAGCCATCGGCGCATGGTGAGCCACTTGGCCGCCTCGTATCGGTCCCAACTGTCCTGGTCTGCCAAGACCATTTCCACGACGTCGTAGCCGAGCCGGCCGAAAGACGCGAGAAGTTCTGGAAGCAGGAGAAAGTCGGAAATGGAGCCGGCCAGACACCCCCTGGCCACATCTTCCGTCGGCGGCAACTGCCGCCAGTAAGGCTCGCCGATGAGGATGATCCCTCCGGGGCGCAGGCTCCGCGCCAGAAGCTCGATGGTGCCGGCGACTCCCCCGCCGATCCACGTGGCGCCGAGACAGGCGGCCACACCGGCCTTCTCGTCAGAGACGTAGCCGGCCGCATCGCCATGGATGAACTTGACTCGATCGGCGACGCCGAGTTCTTCAGCACGGCGTTTCGCCTGCTCGGTGAACAACTGGCTCATGTCGATGCCGGTGCCGATGACGCCGTAATCGCGCGCCCAGGTGCACAGCATCTCCCCCGAACCGCTGCCGAGGTCGAGCACGCGGGTCCCCCTTTCCAGGCGCAGCGCGGCGCCGAGAGTGGCGAGCTTTTCGGGCGTGAACGGGTCATGGATGCGGTGAGCGCTCTCGCTGATGTTGAAGATCCGTGGAATATCCACTGCAGAAACCTCCTTATGCGTGTGAATAGATTCGGTCACGGCCTGACGACGCCGCTGAGGGGCGCGCTTCAGCGCGCACCCTCCGGCGGGTCAGGCCCCATCGCTCTTTCGCCATAGTCGAGGAATGAAACGGCCCGTATGTTTCGCATAGGTCAGATATGCGTTACCGAATTGGGCAACCATGTTCTTCTCCTCATCAACAATGACGAAATGCCAGAGGAGGTGAAGTGCCATGACCCAAAGAAGACCGATCCAATGGTTGAGGAAGACGGCAAGGCCGGGAGCACCTATGGTAATAAAGGATGCGTATAACGGATGACGTACCCAGCGATAGGCGCCTTGCGTACACAAGCCACGGCCACGCTGAGAGGCAGGGAGGGATCGGAAAGACCAGATGGCTCCCGCCAAGGTACATATGCCTGCAATTGCGAGGACGAGGTAGCGGACCATCGGCGAAAGAGCCAGCGTGCCAGATGGGCACTGCTCTCGACCCCACAATGCGAGACAGAGAAGGCCGAGAGTGAGGATGACCCCAAGCGGACCGGACCCGAATATGCGAACGAAGTTATTCATAAAGTCGCCAAGTATTGTGCCTAACCGTTGACTAACAGGTCAATTTGCCCTGATATCATGCTCTGCCTATCAGCCACGCAGGGTGTGCACCGCACACCATCCCCATGTCGCGCCGCGAATAGCGCCGCTCTGTCTTGTCCCCGGCGCGTTAAACACGAAATCCGAGTATCGAAATCCGAAACAAACAAGAGTGCTCCAATGTGCGAAATCCAAGACCGGCTCGACGAGAGCCGTTTGGAGCATTGGAATTTCGGTCCTTCGAGCTTGTTTCGGATTTCGGATTCCGACATTTAGATTCTGCCAATCTCGTAGGGTGTGCACCGCACACCATCTCTTCTGCACACCATCTCTTCTATTCCGCGAACGGCAGTCCCCGGCGCAGGTCCTCCGGGATCGCCGGCGTCTTGCCGCCGCAATCACAAAGCCAATCCTCTGCGTAATAGCCTTCGTTCACCCAACGTTGGAAACTCGAATAGGGCCAATCATGAGGGCACCGCACCAGCCCGTGTTTGACCGGGTTGTAATGAATGTAGTTCACGTGGCGGATGAAGTCTCTCTCGTCACGGATCTTGTGCTCCCAGAATCGTTTCTGCCAGACGCCGCGTTCGCGGTGCTGAACGCGGGCGGCCGATACGGGCACATCTTGTCCGCCAACCGCCAGCCACTGCCGTGAGAAGCGGCTCTTGATGATCCCCCACCGTTTCGAATAATCGAAATCGCCTTCGGGCAGCGTCCAGACACAATGCCAATGGTCCGGCAACAGCACCGTAGCCACCAACTCGAACGGCCGCTCTCTTTTTACGGCCAGCACGGCTTCGTGCAACAACGAGCGTGCCCGGTCCGTACCAAACAGACGCCGACGTCCGTGTGTCACCACCGTGAAGAAGAACGTACCGCCCGGCTTGTATCGGCGAATGTAATTCGGCACAGCCCCCTCCCTCCTGTATTACGCACTGTTCCCTCGACAGCTCGATGGTGTGCAATGCACACCCTACGCCTACTGAACACGAAGTTCTCGCACACGGGCTTCCCAGTCGGGCGGTCAAAACTCAAGATCCCCATCCTCAATTTCCAGCACCAGTGAGATTGCGAGGGCATTCCTGAGCATGAATGAGCCGTATGCCTTCGCCAATTCAAGTAGCGCTGCCGCAGCTTCGGCCGTCCATTCGGCCTCATGAACGAGGAGATCTTCCACAGAATCGGACGCACTCAAGTCCGCTCCGTCAAGAATCGCGCGGTATTCCTCCACGAGGGCGGTGACATTCTCAGGTTCGTGCATAGCGACCTCCATGTTCTTTCAACCCTGAAAGACATTCGCCCGATGCCACTTCAAGTGGTGTGGCGATGGCAAGAACCTCTTTGGGCGTACCATCGGCGACCCATGGTACCTACAGACTATCTCGAGTACCCTCCTATCATCAAGTCCGCGGAGCCGTGAGGAGATCACGACCTCCAGCTTTTCACTGATCGTAATCAAACCTCGATCGAATAGGCGGTCAAAGGTGGCGCTGAGGCAAAGGCCGTTGTGTGGATCGGTCCGGTACCGCTCCGATACACTCCACGGGACAATGTGGCTTGCGACAAGGCACTCGGGAATCCGCAATCCAGTGATACAGCAAGTTTGCTCATAGCTGCTTAGGACTGCGTCACGAAAGAAGCCTTGGTGAATCCGACTCTTGCGCACGGCCTCTTTCTCCGATGGCCCCTGTGGGATTGCTATGTCCGTGTCCATCTCGTATCCCAAATCGTTGTCTTTTCCCAATTCGGCCTTGAGGCGGCTGGCCTCCAGAACAAGACGATTCCAGTCACGGTTGAACTCATTCCAAATCTCAGCATCCAATTTGCCTATGTGGACTAGGCCCCTGATCCGTTGTTTTTGCAGTTCGGGATCGAATGAGCCGAAATTTCCAAGTTTGCGAGCCACGCTAGCGGGAGACCGGCCAAGTAATTTGGCCAATCTTAGGACATCAGAATTGTTCGCTTTCGTCTTTTTGAAGGGAATGCGGCAATAGAGGTCAAATGCCAAGATGAGTTCTTCTCGGGTCCACAGTTCGGTAGTTGTCAAGTCGGATGAGACAGTTCCTTTTTGGAATTAAGCTCTAATTCATGGCTTGGTTTTCCGGGTTCTTGGGTGGATTGATCCAGACGGCCGGCGGGGGCAGGGCTGCCTGGG
>Ga0116174_10000585_pt1 | contig 36261 bp, 29 predicted proteins | sample AD_UKC087_MetaG_FD_89801 | JGI IMG/M metagenome (GOLD analysis project Ga0116174, IMG submission 89801) | Active sludge microbial communities of municipal wastewater-treating anaerobic digesters from USA - AD_UKC087_MetaG | ecosystem: Engineered > Bioreactor > Anaerobic > Digestate | place: USA...
AATCCCCTCAAAATCAAACGATTGAGAGGGGATTTTTGTGCGGGCGAAGGGACTCGAACCCCCACGCCTTTCGGCACTAGATCCTAAGTCTAGCTTGGCTACCAGTTACAACACGCCCGCAAATTAGAGTCTTGTGTAAGGCTTGCAAAAGTAGTCAACTTTTTATATTTCGGCAAAAAAAGGTTACGTTTGTATTATTTTTGTAGAGAAAAGATTAGGTTTGTACTTTAATTATGAAGAAATAGATTTGAGTCATGCTTATAAAGAAATTAAAAACCATAATAACGGCTATTTTAGCGGTTAGCCTCTACCTTACTCTTACTGCAGTTTCCTGCGATATTACGCCCGGTAATGAAGACAATGAAGAAATAGTGGAACCCGAGCCCGAGCCTGACGAGGGAGAAAAGGAGAAACTCACCATCAGCATTACCCCTCCTACAGTAGATTCCACAGATCCCACCCTTGTACCAAACAGTCAGACAACCATACCCTCGGATGCTATTGTCATCACATTCAAGGATGGAAATGCTGAGATACATGATCCTGTCAAAACTCTCGACATCACCAACAATAAGGGGCACATCGTCATCAAACCCGGAAGCGAAGGCAGTTATTCCTATTACCTGCAGGGAATAACGGATAACGGTTCCGTGGAAATCCACGGTAAAAATCGTATCAAACTTATCCTCAACGGCATCGGCATAACAAATCCAAATGGGCCGGCTATTTCCATTCTCACTGAGGAGGGTTGCTATATGAGAATTGAGGACAATACCTCCAATCGTCTGGTTGATGGTACTACCGGTACGAGCACTGCAAAAGCCACTCTCAACTGCGAAGGTCCCCTCGACATCGTAGGTAAAGGTTCCTTGCAACTCAGAGGTAAAAAAGCAGATGCCATCCGTTGCGGTGGCTCCATATCAATCGATCAGGCATCCATCCTCATAAAAGAGGCTGCAGAACACTCCATAAATTGCACTTCCGGAGATATAAAGATTGCCGGGGGACGTATTAAATCACTTTCAACACGAAGCGGACTCACCGCAGCAGATAAAGATAAAGGATCCATAACCATCACAGGCGGCATTCACAGATTCTCTACACTCGCAGAGCAATCTCCCGCCATCAAAGCAGCCGGAAACCTTGCCATATCCAACAGGGACACCATTATCACAGACACCTACGGAGATGCATCACATAGCATATTCGCTTCAGGTAAAACCTTAATCAATAATACTATCCTCTGTACCTACACCCTAGGCTCTCAAACACCGGCCTGTATATATGTCGAAGACGATATTGACATTACCGGAGGTAGTATCTCACATATAACCGCCAAAGGTTCCGGGATATTCAGCGAAGGCGACATTACCATCACTGGCGGCTCGATAAGCGCCATCAGCACTGAAGCAGGAGCTGCGATATTGAAATGTGATGGCAGATTCAGCACCAGTAACGCATCTATAGCCATTCACACCGAATCCACCTATAACATGGCCATCTACTCCAAAGGGCCTCTCTCTATCAGCAGTGGCAAAGTAGATTTGACCTCACTCAATACATCCATGGGTACTGCTTCCACTCTGGATATCAGCGGCGGCTTTGTTTACTGTTACAGTCTGGCCGGTTATGCAATGCACAGCGACGACGATATGACCTTCTCCGGAGGATTAATACTTGCACTGGGCACTGATGGAGCAGGCAAGGCCCTGAACACCAATTCTTCAATACTTATGAAAGGGGGACGTTTGGTAGCAATGGGCGGAAAAAGCAGTATTCCTGATGAGTCAGGATCCACTCAACAATCTGTGATTTACAACACTACGCTCTACGAACCTTCAGTGGTAGCGGTAAAGCAACTTTCCGGCAATTTCATAGCGGTATACAAAGCTACCAGAAGATACCAGCCAACTATAAGTTGTCTCATATCCGCTCCTGAGATCATTCCCAATACGACATACGAACTCTATCTCAAAGGGTCGGTTACAGGCTCCGACCATTTCCACAACATCTTTTACAACAACTTCAATTACACCATAGGATTTCTGGCAAAGACGGTAACAACCAATGGAGTGTCCGGCGGAGTCAATTATTTTTACGAATAGGAGAGCGTAGTCTTACCATGCTCCATCGATCACGTTCCCGACTCGAAACCATTTCAAGTGAATATTTTGATGCCTCTTCCAAGAGCATCGGCACATCTTCGGTATAAAAACCGCTGATAAAGAGTTCTCCGCCGGGACGCAAGGACCTGGCATAGGTTTTCATATCCTCAAGAAGGATATTGCGGTTGATATTGGCTAAAATCAGATCGTATTTCGAAGCCTGAAGCAGCGATGAATCCCCGCAAAGCACATGTATCATCTCCCCTACTCCATTTTCGTAGGCATTCTCCTTTGCAGAATAAAAGCAGATGTGGTCGATATCAATCGCATGAACCGGGGCTTTTGCCCCCATTTTTGCTGCAAGAATGGCCAGAATACCGGTACCGCAACCCATATCCAACACCTGGAGACCCTTTACAGCATCACCTGACTCCAGCAGTCCCTCCATCATAAGATGAGTGGTCTGGTGGTGGCCTGTGCCAAAAGACATCTTCGGATCTATTGTGATGGTATATTTTGTTGGAGGCAGATTTTTGTGGTGCGAAGCTCTGACTGTACAAAGTCCATCTATCACAATGGGTTCGAAATTGGACTCCCAGAGTGCGTTCCAGTTTTGTTCCATAATGAGCTCCGTGGTGTATGAAACCTTGAATTCACCGGTCACATAGGCACTTAGGATAGCCTTAAGAGCGCTCTCTGAAAACTCCTCCTTGGGTATGTAGGCATTTAGATAGGGCTCTTCGATTGAGAAACTCTCAAATCCAAGTTCTTCAATCTCCGCCAGTACTATCTCAGCCCTCTCTTCGGTGAAGGGTCTTACCTCAATATGGACTACGATATAGTCCATAATCAATAGCTGGTGGCGATACCTATAAAGTCCTCTGCCTTGAGTGCAGCTCCTCCGATGAGTCCTCCATCAATATCCTTACAAGCAAAGAGTTCACGGGCATTTGAGGGTTTGCAACTGCCCCCGTAAAGAATGGATGTCCCCTCTGCAACCTCGTTTCCGAAGCGGTTTACAAGGAATTTGCGTATAAATGAATGGATCTCCTGAGCCTGCTCGGAAGTCGCGGTCACGCCTGTACCGATGGCCCATACGGGTTCATAGGCAATTACGATGTTTTTCATTGCCTCAGCATTAAACTGAAACAGCACCTCTTCAATTTGCGCTCCGACAACCTCGAAATGTTTACCGGCATTGCGCTCCTCAAGTTTCTCTCCTACGCAAAAAATAGGGCTTATGCCTGCCTCAAGCGCGAGACGGATCTTTTTTACCAGTTTTTCAGAGGTTTCTCCATAATATTCCCTTCTCTCGGAGTGACCGAGGATGGTATAAGTACAACCTGCATCTTTAAGCATTGAGACTGCCACTTCGCCCGTATAGGCACCTTTGGGCTGGTCTGCGCAGTTTTGCGCTGCGAGTGCTATGGTAGTTCCTTTGATAACTTTTGCGACTGTCACCAGATGGGTGAAAGGGGGTGCGAGTACAAGTTGCACATCTGAGGGCACGCTACCCAGAGCGGCAACAATCTCCTGTGCAAGAGATTTTCCTTCTGCAACTGTGGTGTTCATCTTCCAGTTGCCTGCTACGATTTTTTTTCTCATAGTTAATAGTTCATTAAAAATTCTTTCATAAATGCGTTAAGATCACCGTCCAAGACTCCCTGTACATCGGATGTCTCGAAATTGGTGCGAAGATCCTTGACCATCTTGTAGGGATGGAGGACATAACTGCGAATTTGCGATCCCCATTCAATTTTCTTTTTCTGCCCCTCAAGTTCGGCCTGCTTTTCCCGGCGTTTTTTGAGCTCCAGATCATAAAGATGGGATTTCAGAATACGCAGAGCGTTCTGTCTATTGTCAATCTGTGAACGGGTCTCGGTATTCTCCACGACAATCCCTGTGGGAATATGTTTTACCCTGACTCCGGTCTCGACTTTATTCACATTTTGCCCGCCGGCTCCTGAAGAGCGGTAAGTATCCCACTCCAGGTCGGATGGATTGATCTCGATCTCTATTGTTTCATCGACCAATGGATAAACAAATACGGAGGAGAATGTGGTCTGGCGTTTGCCTTGAGCATTGAAAGGAGATATCCTTACAAGACGGTGAACTCCTATCTCGCTCTTTAGATAACCGAATGCATAGTCACCTTCAAACTCAATGGTTACCGACTTAATGCCCGCCTCATCACCTTCCAAAAGCTCTGAAACGTGGACTTTATAGCCGTTACGTTCACCCCAGCGGATATACATTCGCATCAGCATTGACGACCAATCGTTGCTTTCAGTACCACCGGCACCGGAATTGATCTTCAGAAGTGCTCCCAGATTATCGCCCTCTTCGCTGAGCATATTACGCAGTTCAAGCGCTTCTATTGCATTCTGCAACGAATTGGCCGCAGCATCAACATCTTCCGTGGCATCTTCACCAAACTCGAGAAGGATCTCAAGATCGTCCACCTGCGACTCTATTCTATTATAACTGTCCACCCAAAAACGGAGACCGGAAACCTCCTTTAGAAATAATTCAGCGGATGTTGGATCGTCCCAGAAATCGGGAGCGGTGGTTTTCAATTGCTTTGCCGAGAGCTCTTCACGCTTTGCTGCGATGTCAAAGAGACCTCCCCAACGCCATTACACGCTGTTTATATTCTTTAATCTGTTCTGTTGTCATCATATATCTCCACTATTTCATCATAAGTGTAGCCACGGCCCATAAGGTAGCGCAGGAATTTGGCTTTATGTACATTGGTATCGCTTTCATTCCGCAGTTGTCTTAGTTTTGCCAGGGCAAGCTTTTGAAGTTTTTTTTCCGCTGCCTCGGAATCAATCTCGGAAAGCGCAGCCGTAATGGCCGACTCTTCAATACCTTTACGCTGCAAATCTACTCTTATTTTTACTTTTCCCCAACCCTGAAGCGAACTTTTATCTCTTGCAAAAGCCCTTGCATATCTTGCATCATCGATATAACCTTCGCTTACAAGCTGCTCCACGACAGATTCAGGCTCGGGAGTTCCTAAAGCAACCACTTTGCGCAGTATATCGCTGCGACAACGCTCTCCACGATTACAGAGCCGCCTCATTCTATTCAAAATCACATCTCTCTCCATAATCGATCAGAATGAATAACCCAGGCTCAAATAGACTCCTAACCTGCCGGTATAATTGGACCAGTGCAAATTGAACGAAATCGGACCAATCGGGGAGTCGTGAGAATATCCCAGACGTACTCCTAAAATGCCGGGCCCTGCAAACATATCAGTGATGCCTTCACTATCCAATGCATAACTGCCGGAGGCGAAAATGTAGTGCGTGCGGCCAAGCCGCAACCGTGCATCCAGAGAGGCTACGGTAAGAATATTTTTGAAGGCATAGGTATAATTAAATCCCATGAATGGAATCTGTTGCTCCATATATCTACCCTCCTCATAACCTCCCATCAAATTCATGAAGGCAACCGGAATATTGCCACCGATAAGCGTACGATTGTATATCGTTGGAATCAGTACCAACTCGCTGAAAAGGGGAACGACAGAAGAAAAATGCAGGTTGGCTACGGAGAAGGGATATTCGTCCGGCTTAAGCCAATTGAAATAGTGAGCAAAACCTGAATTCAGAACAAATCCACTGGTTGGGAAATGTTCCCTGTCCATCCTGTCAAGTTTGAATTTGGCATAGGCACTGATAAAATTGGAACGACCTATGTCCGGGTCATAAATCGACGGTACATCCGACGAGGAGAGTACAGATCTGAAATTGAAGGAGTGGAACTTCATCCCAAGTGTAGTCTGAGCACTGACGAACCTCCTTGTTGAGAAATTGAGGTCTGCAATATGATTGTAGAACGAAATATTGTTAGACCTCAACCCTTTGTTGAATATATTGAGGTCGGATGTCCTGAAAGTGTAGGAAGTGTTGAACTGCAAATTGGCCCGGAATGCATAGGAGTAATCCGCCACAAACATTGCATTGTAAGCCAGTTTGGCCGTTATAGATGCCTTGGAGCCATACAAGGCCAGATTATTTGCACTCACGTTGAGCATGACGGTGGCTACTTCCTCTGAGTCGAATCTAAATCCAATGCCAAGTAGCGAGGCAAGTCCCTTTACAAAATTTATTTCCAGATGATAGGGACTTTCAGTACCTTTAAGCAGGTAAGTCACCGATGAAAATGATCCCGTATTGTAATACTTGGAGATCTCTTCATCAATATCGCTGCCTGTAACTACCGCTCCGGGCTGAAATTTGCTTTTTTTCAAAAGCCATTCGGCATCCCTTTGCGAAAGACCGGTGAAAGAGACCTTGCCAATGACTATCGAGTCCTGGTCAATATGGACCGCTTTGGGATAAGTTTTCCTAAGCACAGTAGGACCTATGAGGGTTTTCTGCTCCTTTCGTTCCATTTCATCAAGATGTGCCTTGAGACGTATAAGTTCCTGACTTTTCTCCCTGGCAGCCTTTTCGCCATTATCAATCAAGGTACGGAGACTAGGTATATCAAAACTCATCGTGGAGAAATCTTTTACACTTGGAGCTATGACAATGTCAGTCATATCTATTGCATCATCCGTCTTTTCCTCCATATAAAGAGCGAGAAGTTCGTTTACAATATCTCCTATATTGTCTATATCTGAGGAACGGTTATCATCAAAACCAAGCTTGACGCCTATTATGATATCCGCCCCCATCTCTTTGGCCACATCAACCGGATAATTGTTGAGCATTCCACCATCCACCAGCACCATATCGTTCATCCTAACCGGGGCAAAGAATCCGGGAATAGCCATAGATGCTCTTATTGCATCCACGAAATACCCGCTTCTGAATACAACCTCCTTTTTGCTGACCAAATCCACCGCAACACAAGCGAAGGGGATCGGCATATTGTCAAAATCTATGGAATCCTGATAGCCTACGGAATATTTTGTAAATAGATTGTAAACATTCTGGCCACTAACATAATACATCGGAATATTGGATAGGAATGATGTCTCCTGCTGCCCACGTAAGGGTGGTGGTCCGACCATATCGCGATCTCGCGACGACCGCCTTTTGTCGGTACTATCACCTCTATCCCTTCTGAAAGAAAATGGAATTTTGAGTAAGAAGCGATCATCGTACTTTTTGGCCTCGAAGGAGACCTGCTTACGGGGAACCTTATCGCTCATAACGAAATCCCAATCCTGCACCATCACGAGAGAATCCAGTTCGTCGGCAGAATAACCTATGGCATAGAGACCTCCCACAATGGCTCCCATGCTGGTACCCGCAATATAATCGATAGGAATATCGTACTCTTCCAGCACCTTGAGAACTCCCACATGGGCCGCTCCCTTTGCCCCGCCTCCACATAGCACTACCCCTACTTTTGGTCTCTGGCCGAAAGCGCTAATGCATATTGTAAAAAGCAAAAACGATATAAATATCAACCGTTTCATACGCATTTCATCTTTCTTGTCCTGCGAGAAGTCCACAGGCTGCCATTATATCTTCACCACGTGAAGTACGCAGAGTAGTTATTATGCCGGCGTTGTTGAGGCGCGCCTTAAAATCATCTATCCGCACGCGTGGCGAGGTTTGCAACGCTAAACCGGGGATGGAGTGGAATCTGATTAGATTGATGCGGCACTCCAGCCCCGAAAGCATTCTTATCAAGGCATCTGCGTGGCGTTTTGTATCGTTGACTCCGGAAAACATTATATACTCAAAACTCACCCTGCGTTGGCCGGAAAAATCATAACGGCGAATAAGCGAAAGTATATCCTCCAACTTAAAGGCCTTTTGTACCGGCATCAGTGCAGCACGTTCTTCGTCAAAAGGAGTATGCAAACTCAACGCCAGATGGCATTTGAAATCATCCAAAAAATACTTAAGATTTGGCAAAACTCCTACCGTAGATAAGGTAATACGCTTTGGACTCCAGCCGAAGCCCCAATCGGAGGTGAGTATCTGAAGAACTTTCGATACTTCATCCCAGTTGTCCAGCGGCTCACCCATACCCATAAAGACTGCATTGGTGAGCTCCTGCGCCTCATCTATATTCATAAACTGTGAAATGATCTCAGCTGCAGCGAGCCGGCCATGATAACCTGACCGGCCGGTCATACAGAAAGTGCAGTTCATCCTGCAGCCAACCTGCGAAGAGACGCAAATGGTGGCTCTTCCAATTTCCCTACCATGATCATTGTCATATTCCGGTATCATCACCGTTTCGATGTATCTACCTGCAATTGAGGTGGGAAAAATATATTTTTTAGTACCGTCCGAAGAGAGAAATTTTTCAGTGTAAGTCGTATGACCTATCTGATAGCGCTCTTCGAGAGCCTTACGGGCCGGATTGGAAAGATTTGTCATGCCGGATATTTCTCTGATGCCTTTTGCGTACAGCCAGTCAGCTATCTGTCTGGCCGCAAATCTCGGCAACGAGAGGTCTGCTGCGACCTCTTGAAGCTGTAATAACGACATTCCCAGCAACTTAGGCTTCATCTTTCGCAAATTTCGTTTTCACCTTGCAAATTTAATACAAAATGAGTGTTTTCACATAAAAATGGAGTATATTTGTGGCAGGAATAAGCAGATTTATTGCAGCTATTTACTAACATTCAAAAAAATCAGATTATGGCAAAAGGAAAAGAAGAACCCGGACAGACAACTGCAGGGAAGAATCTGGAGAAGCTCAAAGCCCTCCAGGCGACTATTGACAAGATTGAGAAGGATTTCGGAAAGGGGACGATCATGAAGATGGGAGATCAGCCGAGTTTCGAAGTTTCTATTATTCCTACCGGCTCCATTGCTCTGGACAACGCCCTTGGTATTGGGGGATATCCTCGCGGCAGGGTAATCGAGATTTATGGTCCTGAGGCGAGTGGAAAGACAACTCTCGCCATCCACGCGATTGCAGAGGCCCAGAAAGCCGGCGGAATAGCAGCCATCATTGATGCCGAGCATGCATTTGACCGCACTTATGCGATCAATCTCGGTGTCGATATCGACACGCTTTTGATATCACAGCCCGACAACGGAGAGCAGGCACTCGAAATTGCCGACAACCTCATCCGTTCCGGTGCCATTGACATCGTGGTCATAGATTCCGTCGCCGCCCTCACACCCAAGGCTGAGATCGAAGGCGATATGGGCGACAACAAGGTAGGCCTACAAGCCCGCTTGATGAGTCAGGCACTCCGCAAACTCACAGCCAATATTGCCAAGACCAACACCTGCTGTATTTTCATCAACCAGCTTCGCGAAAAGATAGGCATCATGTTCGGCAATCCGGAGACTACCACAGGTGGAAACGCACTCAAATTCTACGCTTCGGTACGTGTTGACGTCCGCAAAATCACACAGATCAAAGATGGCGAAGAGGCTACCGGCAATCGCACACGTGCAAGGATTGTCAAAAACAAATTGGCTCCCCCCTTTCGCAAGGCGGAGTTTGATATCGTATTCGGAGAGGGCATCTCCCGTGTTGGCGAGATAGTTGACCTCGGTGTAGATTTCGATATAATCAAAAAGAGCGGATCGTGGTTCAGTTACGGCGACCAGCGTCTGGCACAGGGACGTGACGCGGTTAAACGCCTCCTTCAGGACAATCCCGAACTTTGTGAAGAGATCGAAATCAAGATCAGGGAAAAGCTCAAAGAAGTAAAAGATTAATTGAATAATTGATGGGAAAGATTATTTTGACAGGAGACCGCCCTACGGGTCGTCTCCATATAGGACACTATGTAGGTTCGCTCCGTCGCAGGGTAGAGCTTCAAAACTCCGGCGAATATGAGAAGATATTCATAATGATTGCAGATGCTCAGGCCCTCACGGACAATGCGGACAATCCCGATAAAATACGCGAAAACATCATAGAAGTAGCCCTTGATTATATGTCAGCAGGACTTGACCCCGAAAAGTCGGTCCTCTTCATACAGTCACAAATTAGCGAGCTTACCGAGCTCACATTCTACTATATGAATCTTGTGACGGTACAGCGTCTCCAGCGCAACCCTACTGTGAAACAAGAGATACATTTCCGCGGCTATAGCGATAATGCCGAAGAGGCAGACAACAAGGCGGGGATTCCGGTCGGTTTTTTCTGCTATCCCATCAGTCAGGCTTCCGATATTACTGCATTTAAAGCCAACATTGTGCCCGTAGGTGAAGACCAGATACCGATGATCGAGCAGGCACGCGAGATCGTGCGCAAGTTCAACTCCACCTATGGAGAGACTCTCGTGGAGCCACAAGCGCTTCTGCCGAATAATTCCGCCTGTATGCGCCTTCCTGGCACAGACGGCAAGGCCAAGATGAGCAAATCATTGGGCAACTGTATTTATCTCGCGGATTCCGCAGAAGAGGTATGGGAAAAGGTCAGGGGAATGTACACGGATCCTCTGCATATTCAGGTGTCGGATCCAGGCCACGTAGAGGGCAATACCGTGTTCACCTATCTGGATGCTTTCTGCAAGGATGAGCATTTCGAGAAGTTTGGTGACTGTTTTCATGGACGCAAGGTGAACTTTGATTTTCACAATCTGGAAGAGGTCAAGGAGCAGTACCGTAAGGGAGGCCTTGGAGATATGATGATCAAGACATTCCTCAACGCTGTGCTCAATGATGTTCTGGAACCGATAAGACAGCGCCGTAAAGAGCTTGAGCAGAACATTCCCTATGTTTACGAAGTGCTCAAAAAAGGCTCCGAAACAGCGCGTGCCGCAGCAGCAGAAACCCTTGCAGATGTCAAACGCGCAATGCGGATCAATTATTTTGAAGACAAGGAGTTGATAGCAGCTCAGGCTGATAAATATCGGGGGTGAGTGTTGCGAGTTATGCGGTACGGATTACGGGGTGTGAGGTGCGTGGTGCGTGGTGCGTGTATGAATGATTTAGTGAGGAGTTGGAGTTTTGAGTTTAGGACTCTAACATAATAAACTAAACAAAGATAAAGATCCTATATATCAACAACAGTGGCATTTTTGCCGCTGTTGTTTTTGTTTATGAAGTAGCCAAAACACACAAGAAGTTGCCTAAAAATTTGGTTATATCCGAATTTTTACTCAATTTTGCATATAGATTAGAAGGATTGTAGGGATAGTATGAACTTTGATATTGTTGAAATAGCAGAATTCTCCGGCGATAAAGCAAAGATTTATTCAATTATGCTTGAGGGATATGATGATACTTTGTTAGACCAATTCTTTGATGAAAATCAACAATATGAAGAGGAGTTGGAAGAAATCGCTGCAAGGCTGCTGACCATGGGCGATTATACAGGTTGTCGAATTCAATTTTTCAAAGAGCACGAAGGTGTACCGGGAGACGGGGTTGTTGCACTATGGCACAATAGACTGAGACTATATTGCTTAAGATTCGATAATACTTGTATATTCATTGGCTCAGGAGGATTTAAACCGACGGATATTTCTGCATATCAAGATAATCCTTTGCTAAACGCAAAAGCCCAACAAATGAAAGCTATTGCAGCAAGTATAAACAAAGCCATAATAGAAAAAGACCTCAAAGTCCTCGAGGACGGGACATTAGAAAAATCAGACTTTTTAAACCTCGAAATATGACAACAAGAAGAAAACCATCTGCAGTATTAACACAGATTCTGGCGTCAATCGATGAAGACACGCATCGTCGCACAAGAGATCGGATGCTTGTTGCCTGCAAAATAGCAGACACATTAGAAGCTAAAGGGCTTACACAGAAGGAGTTCGCCAAGATGCTCGGTAAAAGCGAATCAGAAATTTCAGAATATCTTTCCGGAAACAGAAATTTCACATTTGACACGCTTTCAGATATGGCCCATTGCTTAGGAATCAATCTCTTTCCATTGTCATTTATTCCAACCAAGAGAGTTTCTCAAAAAGAGGCTGAAGTTAAATTGTCTGAAACAAGGAAGTCTGCCGTCTATGATATGGTAGATGTTAACACTATATCACAGTCATTTGGAATTTGGCAAGTATATCCGACATCAGGTTGTTTGTCATTAGCACTTTAAAACTTTGAAGCATGGAGATAAAATATAAACTTGAATCAATTGCTGAAATAGAGTTTAAGATGAACTACGATTTCGACTACTCTGGCTTAAACAATGACAAATTACAGATTCAAGTAGGGCACGAAATAAAACCCGTTATGGAAAGTGATAAAATTGTCATTAAAGCAAAAGCTACCATTTTAATCGAGGATGGATGGGTAATACTTGCTACCAACACGATTCAAATGAGTTTCGGCCTTTCTCCCATAAAGGATGTGATTACAATAAAAGGAGATGGAACATTTACATCTAAAAACCATTCAATCATCGACACATTTCTTGTTGCGGCAATGGGCGTTTTACGCGGTATTTTCATGAAGAATCTTAAGGGTTCTCCACTAGAAAATTGCTACATACCGCTTATCCCACTGGAGAATATCCGGAAAAAGGGAAAATAATCCACCATTTACCAATTTTCCGGAAATAACACGCAACTCGCACCCCGTAACACGTACCACCAAAAACTACCCTATACAGGCTCCATTCACAAGTTTCTCTTCCGGAGAGACGATACGCATTTTACCGTCTTCCTGCTTGGCCATGAGGATCATGCCCTTGGACTCGATGCCGCGGATCCTGCGTGGCTGTAGGTTGGCGAGGATGCAGATTTGCTTGCCTACCATCTCTTCGGGAGTGTAGTACTCTGCTATGCCGGATACGATGGTGCGGGTGTCAAGGCCTGTGTCGATGGTAAGTTTGAGTAGTTTGTCGGTTTTGGGTACTCTTTCTGCTTCGAGAACTGTCGCAGTGCGGATATCCATTGTCTGGAAGTCGTCGAAAGTGCATTCTGCTTTAGCTGGAACTATTGCGGGCTCTTCCTGAGCAGATTTTTTTGCGTCAGCTGCTTCATTTGCAACCTTGGTAGCATTTAATTTTGCTATCTGTGCCTCAACCTGAGCATCCTCTATCTTGGCAAATAGCAACTCTACCTGATTGAGTTTATGACCTACGGGTAAAATGCCGTCTTTTCCAAGATCTTCCCATAACGGAGCTGAACCAAGGGATGCCACATTGAGGATATGATTGAGCTTCTCTACCGAGAAAGGAAGGAAGGGTGCGAAAGCAATCGCAAGATTAGCACAGATCTGAAGTGACACATTGAGTATGGAGGCTGTGCGGTCAAGATCGCTTTTGGCTACTTTCCAGGGCTCTGTGTCAGCCAGATATTTGTTGCCAAGTCGGGCAAGATTCATCGCTTCCTTAAGCGCTTCGCGGAATTTGAAGTTTTCGAGATTATCCTCAATTGCCTTACGGATATCCGGAATTTGAGAGAGTGTTTCCTCATCTATCGCGTCAGGTTTCGCATTTGCAGGAACTTCTCCTTTGAAATATTTATGCGTGAGCACAACGGCACGATTTACGAAGTTGCCGAAAATTGCTACAAGTTCGCTGTTATTGCGTGACTGGAACTCCTTCCAAGTGAAATCGTTATCCTTGGTCTCGGGAGCATTTGCACAAAGCGCATAGCGCAACACATCCTGTTGTCCGGGGAACTCCTCAAGATATTCGTGGAGCCATACAGCCCAATTTTTAGAGGTAGATATCTTATCCCCTTCAAGATTGAGGAATTCATTTGCGGGAACATTTTCCGGAAGGATATAACCATCTCCGTAAGCTTTGAGCATTGAGGGGAACACGATACAATGGAATACGATATTGTCTTTACCTATAAAATGTATCATCCTGGTCTCCTTGCTCTTCCACCATCTCTCCCAATCATTGGGAAGAAGTTCTTTTGTATTGGAAATATAGCCGATCGGAGCATCAAACCAAACATAGAGCACTTTGCCCTCGGCACCCTCCACGGGAACGGGAACACCCCAGTCGAGGTCACGGCTTACGGCGCGAGGCTGGAGACCGCCATCCAACCAGGATTTGCACTGTCCGTAAACATTGCTCTTCCACTCCTTGTGTCCCTCAAGAATCCACTTCCTAAGCCAAGGCTCATACTTATCAAGCGGAAGATACCAGTGCTTAGTCATCTTCTTGACCGGTTTGGCACCGCTTATGGCCGAATGGGGATCTATCAGTTCGTCGGGACTGAGAGTGCTGCCGCACTTCTCGCACTGGTCGCCATAGGCTCCCTCTGCGCCGCATTTGGAGCAGGTACCCACTATATATCTGTCCGCAAGGAAACAGTTGGCCTCCTCATCGTAGTACTGTTCGCTTTCCCTCTCAACAAACTGACCCTCATCATAGAGTTTTTTGAAAAATTCAGAGGCGGTTTTGTGGTGAATCTTTGAACTGGTACGGGAATAGATGTCAAACTTGATTCCGAAGTCGGCAAAAGACTTTTTGATGATGCCGTGATATTTGTCAACAATATCCTGAGGAGTACAACCCTCTTTTCTCGCCTTAATGGTGATGGGGACCCCGTGCTCATCTGAACCGCATACAAAGAGAGTCTCCCTGCCGCGCATACGGAGGTACCTCACATATATGTCGGCGGGAACATAGACACCCGCAAGGTGACCGATATGTATGGGTCCGTTGGCATAAGGCAAAGCACAGGTTACGAGGTTTCTTTTGTAATTGGTATTCATCGTCTTGAAATTTTTAAAAATTGACCCGCAAATTTAGTGAAATATTTGCAATCAGAGGCGGTTGAGCTCTTTGGCGAATCGATTTTTCACCTGATTAAACATCTGAAGCTGCATCATCAGTGCTTTCTGGCGGTCTGAGTCACCATTTGCTTCAGCGGCAGCTATCTCCTTGGTTATGTCTATACAGGCCTGTTCGGTAATACGCAGTTTGTAGAGAATCATAGATTTGGGTACTGTTGCTCCAAGTATTGTCTCTTCGGGAGCAATCGACTTGCGATACTCTTGAACCGTCAAAGGATGAGTTTCTAAAAGCAAGCCCAGGACTGTTTCGCGAAGCGTATCATTCTTGTGAACCGATAAAAAGCGCACAACTTGTTTCTGCTGTCCCTCGTGATCCTCACTGCCGGCAAGCGTACCATAGATAGAATAAAACTCCTCATAAATTGCACGATAGACAGGATTTTCAAACTCGAGTTCATCCTCACTTAGCGCAGAACGTATATAGTCTGCAACCGTAACCCCTTCCCTCTTCTGCACACCATAAAACATATCCTCCACAAAATGGATAGGATAGCAGCCGAATTTTACCAGATAATAGACAAGCTCCCTCTCGGAAACATCCATAGGGGTATTACTACTGTAAACATCCCCAATCAAAAGATCGCCGGTAGGCTCATAATACTCTTCGGAGGGAGACGGCAGCTGTTGTTCATAAACAGTCCTGAGTTGTTCAGACGAAGTATCAGCTGCCTTACGCTGCTTCTCCTCACGCCGCTTTTGACGCAGAGAAGCAATCTCCTTAAATAGCATCTCCGGCTTTTGATCATACTTTTTTGAGAGAGTATCCACATATAGATTTCTCAGAACAGGATCCGAAACATAAGCAATCGTCTCTATTACATCCCTTATCGCCCTTGATTTTCGAACGGGATCGCGCTCACTATCCACCAGAAGCCTGCATTTGTAGAAAATACAATCCTCCTCGCTATTTATGATGAAATCCCGTATTTCGTCTCCGGTATGCGCCATTGCAAAGCTATCGGGGTCTTCACCTTCGGGCAGCAGCAGCACACGAACAGTCATACCCTCTTCCAAAAGCAGATTGATATTCTTCAGAGAAGCATTGATACCTGCTTCATCATTGTCATAAATAATTGTTACGTCGGGCGCAAAACGCTTCATCAAACGAATCTGACCCGCCGTCAGCGCCGTACCGCAGGGTGCAACCACATTTGTGATTCCTGCCTGATGCATAGAAATGACATCCGTATATCCCTCCACTAAAAAACACTTTTTCTCTTTTGCAATGGCGGATTTGGCAAAGAAGATACCATATACCGCATCACTCTTTTTATATATCTCGCTGTTCTCGCTATTTACATATTTGGGGACATTCTTATCCTTTTTCAGGGTACGGCCGCCGAAAGCTATTACCCTACCGCTGATGGAGTGAATTGGAAACATCACCCTGTCATAAAATCTGTCGCTTACCTGACCGTTTTCGCGGGTAACGCAAAGGGTAGCTCCGATTAGGTAATCCTCCTTATATCCCTCTTTGCGGGCAGCCTCAAGTAGGGTATAAGGGTGGTGCGAAGCAAAACCAAGACCGAATTTGCGGATGGTATCATCGGTATAACCCCTCTGCCTGAAGTAAGAGAGTCCTACGGTCCTTCCAAAATCGTTGTTCCAGAGTAGATCCTGATAAAACTTCTGTGCATAGTCACTAACTACAAGGAGGTTGTCGTAGCGCTGATTACCGGCTATTTCTTCGGGAGTGAGTTCCTTTTCCACTACCTCGATATTGTACTTTGCCGCAAGGTAGCGCAGGGCTTCGGGATAACTCATGTGCTCGTGCTCCATCACGAAAGAGAGAGCATTACCTCCCTTTCCGCAGGAGAAGCATTTGAAGAGGTTTTTGGCCGAAGAAACAGCCATTGAGGGATTTTTATCGGGATGGAACGGACAGAGACCCCACCAGTTGGAGCCTTTTCGTCTCAGAGAGACGAAATCGCCTATTACCTCCTCGATCTTTATTGCGTCGAAGATTCTGTTTATGGTATCTCTGTCAATCATAATAGGTTATCTACCAAGTATTCTGAGTTCCTCTTTGGTATATAGCAACTTATCGAGAATCGGCGATAGCCACTCAGAGTCCTTGAAGATATAGATCAGCAACATTACCGCTATCACCAATAACACTATTATTACTGTAACCCATACACATGTATTATTTCTGCGCACTGTAGGTTCGGGGGCAGGTTCTTGAATGTATTCCGATTCAGACTCCCTTACGGTTCCCCGGTTATTATCGGGCCGTACACCGGCCTCGTTGTCTTCAATCGTTTCAGGGTCCACAACAGTGATTTTAACGGGTTCTGACTCCGGCTGAGACTCTTGTTCTATTTCAGACTCTACACAGGCCTCGTTGTCTTCAATAGTTTCAGGGTCTATTTCGGCAACCTCAACGGGTTCGGATTCAGTTTCCTTTACCGGCTCCGGTGGAGCAACGGGCACAAAGTCCGGATCAGGAGCTTTTACGCTAACAGGCTCGAGACCTATACCGTCCGGATAGATATCCAGATCTTCGTCTGCAACGAAAAAATATTCATTTTTGGATGTAGCGTGCATACGACCGAGCGAAGGTATATCAACTGATTTTTCAATCTCCAGATTTGATATGAAACCTTTTATAAATATGTCATATTCGTCGGCAATCTCTGCAAGCGGCAAACCGGAAAGTTCCTCCATCTTGCTTAGAAAAAGATCCCTTTCAGTAACCGAAACTTCATCTTTTTTGCAAAAAGACATTCGTCTGTAAGGAGGATTGATCATAGTCCTGCGATCGGAAAAACTTGCAGGCATCATCTCGGCCACAAAATGGCCTAGTCGGGGCACACCTACCCTGTCATTCTCAAGGATAAGCTCTTTAATTGTGCGTGAAAAAAGTGATACGTCCATAATGTACAAAGTTAGTAACAATCGGTGATAAAAAAAACCGACCAAAGGGTCGGTTTTTAAAATTTTTGCGCAAGTCAAACAGACCTATCTAAAGCCGATGTCCGTATAAAACTTGCAGGTCAGCACTTCATCTTTGTAAGGAACCGGTGCGTTGGGATTGCTGAGTTTATCCTCAAGCCATTGTAAATAGTATACTACCCTAACGGGGATCTTCAGAGTGAAAGTAACCCTTTCAACTACGCGTGTGTAATCACCTACAGGAAGACCAATGTCAATTCCGGATTCCAAAAGACATTCATAATCCAAAGGAATGTCGAGGATTGGACTCAATTTATCTTTCGTATTGCCCGGAGCAGAAAGAAGAGGCTCGATTGTCCGGCAAACCCCTGTCCAATTAGAGGGATTATTGACACTGGGATGACTTACAATAAAAGGCGCAAGTTCTTCACCTGCCGGATGTCCGGCAAAATCCACATCTGCAGTCAAAGAGAGGCCGCCGTTATATAAGAGGGTCGTGATTTCAAAATAACTTCTGCCTTCTCTTATTCTGTCAAATGAATCAAAGAAGTCCGACTTTACAAATGACTTTTTACCGAATGACTTAAACAGCTCATCAGATGGGATATGGAAGGCCGGATCGGATTTAAAGAGAGGACGCTCTTTATACCTCTGAACGTTTGCGGTGTCCAAATGGAACACAAAAGGGAAACATTTCCATTCCTCTAAGTAATGATCATCCCTGGAAGCATAATATGGGACATATACCAATTCAGTGCTCCCCAGACACTCTCCAGTGAGAAACAGACTTTCAGGTTCAGGCGGACCCGGGTTTATCCACCACATCCACTCACAAGATGTTAAAAACACAGATATTAAAAGTAGTACCGGAAAAATTCTATTTTTTTTCATAACTAATTGTGTTTATCATGCCTTTTAAACCACACTCTAAATTACATTGACAAATTATCAATTTCCACTAGACTTATTAGCAATTCTGCTTACACTTCTATAAATCAAGTCGATAGTTGATCTTTCTACCGGACTGCGATCGCAGTCGTAAATAAAGGCCTTAAGGATAGAAGACTGATTTACAGAGAGTTTGCTATCATAATGAAATGATATGACGGCGCCCAGGAGATAAGGATAGAAAGCAGTATGGAAACTGTATGTCCCTGTCCGGTCAAGAGTAATTTCATCAATTTTATCGAGGACCGATTTGCTAAGTTCAATGATCTGCGCAGAGGTAAAGCATTCGTTGTCAACAGCCGAGGCTAAAACAAGCGACATGGAAGAAATTCCTCCTGCGATACTTCCCTGTTTTCTATACTCCTTACTCTCCAATATAACGACAAAAGTGCCACCCCAATCACTGTATTTCACCTCTTTGTAAAGACGCAACATTTCTATCGGAGCATCTTTCCTATTATGAAGTTCACGATATCCATTGAAGATGTTCATAACATTATAAATTCCATCCAGAAAAGAAAAGGATGGACCGCTATATGCTATTATATTTCCATTATATGGGTAAATATAGCAGCATCTTACGAGGTTTTGGGTTGACATTGCAGAGAGCAAATCATTATCGATATGGCACATTGCATATAACTCACTTGCACTCTTAGCTTCAAACCTATGCTCCCACCAATAGTCGAATGCACAGCCTTCTCCACTCAGCCCCTCTCCACTTTTTTTCATCTCCCATGCCGGATAATCAAGCCAGTTTTTTTCGAAATCGGTAAATAGCTCTTCATGTCCGGATGGAGTCTCTTTGTTTTCTTCAGGCTCACAGCTTACAGCGCATACAATTGCTGCAACCGAAAACAGAAGAGCCAAGGTTCTCGATAAAATATATCTCATAATTTTAGCATATTGATAAATTATTACTTTCTCCTTGAATTATTTGCAATCCTGCTTACACTTTCATAAATCAAGTCGATAGTTGAATCTTCTACCGGATAACGATTGTAGTCGTGAATGAATTTCTTAAGGATAGAGGACTGACTTTCAGAGAGTTCGCTATCATAATGGAATGAAATGACGGCACCCAGCAGATATGGATAAAAAGCCGTAAAGAAGCTATATGTCCCTGTCCGGTCAAGAGTAATTTCATCGATTTTATCGAGGACCGATTTGCTAAGTTCAACGATTTGTGAAGATGAAAAGCATTCGTTGTCAACAGCCGATGCCACAACAAGCGAAAAAGAAGAAATTCCTCCTCCGATGCTTCCCTGTTTTCTATACTCCTTACTCTCCAAAACAACGACAAAACTGTCACCACGATCACTATATTTCACCTCTTTGTAGAGACGCAGCATTTCTGCCGGAGCATCTTTGCGATTATGGAGTTCGCGATACCCGTTGAAATGGTTCATAACATAGTGAATTCCATCCAGAGAAGAGGCGTATGGAGTATCGTATGTTATTATTTCCCAGTTAAAAGGATAAATATAGCAACTCCTTACAAGATTTTGAGTTGACATTGCAGAGAGCAAACGATTATCGATATCACACATTGCGTATTTCTCTATCGCAGTATTTACTTCAGTCCTATGTTCCCAAAAATAATAGAAATTACAGCCTTCTCCTGTCAGCCCCTCTCCATTTTTTTTCATCTTCCATGCCGGATAATCAAGCCATTTTTCTTCGTAATCTGTAAATAACGCCTCATGGCCGGATGAAGTCTCTTTGTTTTCTTCAGGCTCACAGCTTACAGTACAGGCAATTACTGCAACCGAAAAGATTAAGGTAAAGGCTCTCGTTAAAACATTCCTCATAATTGGCATGCTATAGCTTAATTATTACAAATATAGAGAAAAATTTTAAAAGCTCCGAGTTCTGATTGTGTGGTATGTAGTGTTGCGGGGTGCGGGGTGCGAGGTGCGAGGTGTGGAAATTCGGAGCGAAGCGACATGCAGCGCTTCTGCGATGCTTTGGTTCCCCAGGGGAGCCATCAAAAGGAGGGGTAGATAATTTAGTTCTGAGTATGGAGTATGGAGTATTGAGTATTTAGTGCAGCAACTGGCATCACTAAAAAGGGAGGACAAAATCCTCCCTATTTTTGTGCCCGGAACAGGGCTCGAACCTGCACAGCCTTACGGCCACTAGTCCCTGAAACTAGCGCGTCTACCAATTCCGCCATCCGGGCTTTTTGAGCTTCAGGCTGCAAATATAATCAAATCCGCCAAATACGTTACCAATTTTTCTTTTTTTACAATTATTACAATATTTCGTATGTAATTATTTTGGTGATCAAAGAAAAATGTTCTACATTTGCAGTCCCAAAACCTTCCTCAATAGCTCAGTCGGTTAGAGCACCTGACTGTTAATCAGGGGGTCCTAGGTTCAAGTCCTAGTTGAGGAGCAATAAAAAACAGAAGGCCGGCAAATGCCGGCCTTCATTGTATATTATTGTGTTTCAGGCAATAAGAAAACTGCTATTTTGCTATAAACGCAAGAATCTCGCCCTTGACAACCTTATCGCCGTGATTTGCACAAACCATCACGATCTTGCCGTCAAAGTTGGCTTTGATCTCCTCAAGACCGTAGAAGGTCTGAACAAAGCATACGGGCCTGCCTGCCTCGACTTTGTCGCCTATATTGGGGTTGGAAGAGGCTTGAGCCACATCATACTGCCAGATAAGCTGTCCATTGACCGTTGATTGTACAGGCACAGCAGTTGGGAATTTCTCGAGAATCTTTTCAACATCAAATCTCGGCATTTCAACAACCGGACGGGTAACTATAATAGGAGCTCCCGCTTTAGCTCTTGCAGACTCAAGGTCTCGCTCAAAACGCTCCTTCGCTATACCGCTCTTGTAGTCGCGGTACTGCCTTTCATGCATTGCAAACTCGAAGAGTTCTTCATCATCCTGACCGCGATCCCAACCCTCTTCCTCCATCATCTTCTCAAACTGGGGCAGTTCGTCGGGAAACTCATCCTGAGGATTTCCGGTATAGAATTCGAGGCCTTTCTCTTTTACGATTTCAACAATTTCAGGTGCCAGCTCTCCTGGGAGTGTACCGGTCTTACCAAGAATCATGTTCATTGTATCCTTGTCAATTGTCTTCCATCTGGGCTCACCCTTGAGGGTGTGCATAAGATTCATCAGAGCAGTGTTCTTTACATATTGGCTGAAAGGAGTAACCAATGGAGGATAACCCAGACGAGGCCATAGATACTCAACCTCTTGGAAGAGCGCCACTGTAAGTTCGTCAAGTGTGGCCTCTTTCTTGCCTTGGTTCTTCAGAGACATGTTTATAGCTCCAAGGAAGCCCTGTAGGTCAGCCATCATGGACCCCATCATGCCCCCGGGCAGACCGCATCCTACAAGGAGCGACGAGCTATGATAGTTGGTGGGCTCAATGAAATAACCGAGAAAATCGTCAATAAAGGTCTGAGTTAGATGACGTGCCTCCATGTAAGCATCCATATTAATATCCTTAACCAAGAATCCGGCATCCTTGAGCATTGCCTGGATGGTGATTACATCAGGATGAATCTTACCCCAAGAGAGCGGCTCCATAGCAACGTCGATATACTCTGCACCTGCACGTGCTACTTCAAGCATGGAAGCTACGGAGAAACCTGGACCGGAGTGACCGTGATACTGCACTAAAATGTTGGGATATTTTTTCTTGATCTCAGCAACGAGACGGCCGAGGAATACGGGACGGCCGATACCTGCCATATCCTTAAGACAGATCTCGTCACAACCATACTCTACAACCTTGTCAACTATACCCATATAATATTCAACTGTATGAACAGGAGAATAGGTAATACTTAAAGCCACCTGCGATATCATACCGGCCTTCTTTGCACCTAGGACTGATCCCTTGAGATTGCGGTGATCGTTCAAACCGCAGAACGAACGGGCGATGTTGGTACCCTGTTTAATTTTCACCTTGTACATAAGCTCACGTACATCATTTGGAACAGGATTCATACGCAGGGCGTTAAGACCTCTTTCGAGCATATGGGTCTGAATCCCCGCTTTGTTGAAGGGAGCAGACCACTCGCGTACGGCGCGGTTGGGGTTTTCACCGAAAAGGAGGTTGACCTGCTCAAAAGCACCGCCATTAGTCTCAATACGGTCAAAACACCCCATTTCAATAATAACGGGAGCGATTTGATTCAACTGGTCAACCCTGGGAACATACTTGCCGGAAGATTGCCACATATCTCTGTACAACAGAGAGAATTTGATTTCACGAGCCATATTGTAATCTTTGATTTTAGGTATTTAGTAACAAATAAATTAACTGCGATTTTAAAAGAATTACGAAAATAATCATTATTTCTTTAATTCACGCCCTAACGAAGTAAAAATCACAACTTTTTATATCTTTGCCCAACAATTTAAAGCGGGATATGGAAAACTTCAACCTCTATTTTGAAATATTCGCTGCAGCGATGGGTATAGCTTATGTTACACTGGAAGTGCTACAAAAGCGCTCGATGTGGGTGATGCTTTTCATCACATCTATATGCTATGGCATAGTCTATTTCATCGAGGGACTTTATGCCATGATGGCACTGCAGTTTTACTACATATATATGGCCATCAGCACCTTTGTCATATGGGGTAGAAGTTCCCGTACAGGTGTTGGGGAAGATCAGAGCGGAACCGGTATAGAGATACGCAAACTCAAACCACGCGTTGCCTTAACAAGCATCGGCATCAGCTCGGTTGCTTTCATAGTGCTCGGATTCATATTCGGATTGACTGATAATCCACGTCCATGGGTTGATTCTGCCGCCGCCGTGCTGAGTATGCTCGCCACCTACTGGCTCTCCAAAAAGTATATCGAGCAATGGTATGTATGGCTCGTATGCAATGCCATCTCCATCTGGCTCTATATTTCGCAAGGGATGTGGCCGACAATGATTCTCTATATTGCCTACACCATAATGTCACTAACAGGCATCTATCTTTGGAGAAAGAAAGGAGTAATAATTTCAGACTGACGTAGAAATGGGAAGAGGATTAATTACGATATTGCTGCTGGTAATATCCAACAGTTTCATGACTCTGGCCTGGTATGGTCACCTCAAATTTGGCAGCGGCAGTAAACTGCTTTCAAGTTGGGGACTCTTCGGAGTGATACTTCTGAGCTGGGCAATAGCATTTTTTGAATACTGCGCCCAGGTACCTGCCAACAGAATCGGTTTCCAAGGTACAGGAGGGCCCTTTTCACTCATGCAGCTCAAGATTATCCAGGAGGTCATAACCCTTGTGGTATTCGTGATATTCGCCACTATTTTCTTCAAGAACGAAACCCTGAAATCCAACCACCTGATTGCATTTCTTTTTCTGATACTGGCCGTCTATTTCGTTTTCAAGAAATGACGTATTGTCTCTCTTGACTATTTTCGTTATTTTTGTCTTATAAAGAGAAACAATATGAGACGATTCATTGCATTTGCGATCTGTATCGCGACCCTATCTATTCCATTTTCCGCGGAAGCGGCAAAAGAGAAAACGCTGACACTCAACTCTCCGGACAACCGCACCACAATCACAGTTTCCATCGGAAAACAGATCACATGGTCGGTTCTGCACGATGGCATTGAGGTCATAGCACCCTCATCCATTTCGATGGAAATCGAGAGCGCGGATGGCAGTAAAACCGTCATCTGGGGCGATGACAGCAGACTTGTAAAAGTGATTCGCACCACATCCAACCGAACAATCGCCTCGCCGATATATAAGGCCTCGAGCGTACGGGAGCACTACAACCAGATGGAGCTCACCTTCCGCCAGGACTTCGGAATCATCTTTCGGGCTTATGACGACGGAGTGGCCTACCGCTTCTACGGGAATAAACTCAAGGAGGGTGACAAGGTGAAGGCTGAACTTGCTGAATTTAACTTTGGAAAAGACCGTACCGCATACATCCCATACAGCACCGGTAATCCCAACCCTTATCAGACATCATTTGAAAACAGATACGAAATAACGCCCCTAAGTGGCTTCAACAATGAGAAAATCGCCTTCTCACCTCTGCTGGTATGCCTTGATGGTGACTCTAAAGCCGTAATAACCGAATCTGATCTCAAGAGTTATCCCGGAATGTTCCTTGAAAAAAGCGGAGGGTACTCACTTAAGGGCCGCTTCGCCCCTATCCCCTCAGCAATAGAGGTACATCCTACCAGATGTCAGGAGCGTCCTACTGCTTATAGCGACAACATGGCTATAATTCGCAGTAATAGCAGCAAAAAGGACCCCAGATACTTCCCTTGGAGGGTAATTTCCATCTCCGACAAGGATACGCAGCTTCCGGAAAATCATCTGGTGTGGCTTCTCTCACCCGAGAGCCGCATTGAGGATATTTCTTGGATCAAGCCCGGCAAGGTAGCCTGGGATTGGTGGAACAACTGGGGAGTAACCGGAGTGGACTTTGAAGTGGGTATCAATACCGCCACCTACAAGCACTTCATAGACTTCGCATCTGCAAACGGAATTGAGTATGTAATACTGGATGAAGGGTGGTCGCCTCCGAGAGAGGGTGATATAATGAAGGTTATCCCTGAAATTGACCTCGAAGAACTTATCCGTTATGGCAAGGAACGCAAGGTTGACCTGATTCTTTGGGCTGTCGCCTTCCCTCTCGACAAAAAGCTCGAAGAGGCCTGTAAACACTATTCTGCGATGGGTATCAAGGGATTCAAGGTGGACTTTATGGACAGGGACGATCAGGATGTAGTGGAGTTAAACCATCGCATTGCCGAGGTTGCTGCAAAGTATCGGATGCTCATCAATTTCCACGGAATGTATAAACCAGCAGGTTTAAACCGTACCTGGCCAAATGTTATCAACTTCGAAGGAGTCTGGGGACTCGAGCAAATGAAGTGGAGCAAAGAGGATATGGTCTCTTATGATGTTACCTTCCCCTACATAAGGATGCTCTCCGGTCCGGTAGATTACACACAAGGGGCTATGCGCAATGTTATTCGCCGCGACTATGCCCCCAACTACAACAATCCCGTGAGCCAGGGGACACGTTCCCGCCAGGTTGCTGAGTATATCATCTTTGATTCTCCCCTGGTGATGCTTTGCGACAACCCCACCATCTATACCAAAGAGCAGGAATCCACCGACTTCATTACTGCCATTCCCACTGTATGGGATGAGACCAGGGTACTTCAGGGGGAACTGGGCAAGTATATAGTTACAGCCCGCAGAAACGGAGGAACATGGTATATCGGAGGCATAACCGATTGGGAGGAAAGGGAGATTACCCTGGATATGAGTTTTCTCCTTGACGGTGGCAAAAGCGCCGGAAAAGGCATCATTACCCTCTTCCGTGATGGCCCCAACGCTCATCGTTCAGCTCACGACTACACCATTGACACCCTCAATGTAGCTGATTATATCGCTCGTAAAAGTACTCCCCTCACCATTCGTCTCGCCCCCGGCGGAGGTTTTGCGATGGTTGTGGAGTAAGGTGCCACGATATGCCCTGGAATGGCGTTTTGAGGGAGTTTTTTGGCGAATACTACTTTTTTTTGCAAAATATTACTTTTATCCATACCTTTGCACTCCCCGATTCGCTAGCTCAGCAGGTAGAGCACATCCCTTTTAAGGATGGGGTCCTGGGTTCGAATCCCAGGCGGATCACAGTGAATTAAAAACGTCGTAGATTACGACGTTTTTTTATTATTGGAAAAATTTGCTTGTAGGAATACAGGGAATCTAAATTTTATGCTCTTTAGCAAAGGTGAAGTGAAACTCTTTTCCATGGTGAAAATCGGCATACTGACACTTCCTAAATTATAGGGAACGGATGTTCATAATAAAACATTTGTAATGTCGGTAATCATTAATAGCTTGTGGCTCTATAGTTACGCTTTGTACAGTTAGGCAACTTATCAGCAAGGAGATGAATGCAATCTTTGTTGTTATTACAGGTGTATTAATCAGATTTTTTATGTAAGTTTGCTTTGTGGAAGACAGGGACCATCAATCAACTCTACAAGTGAAGGTCGTCAATCTATGGGACGAAACCTCGATGTCAATACTTTATAGATATTTCTATAGAGCTTTGGTTGTATTTTCAAATCAAATTGTACAAAGTAGTGGAATTGCAGAGGAATTGGTTCAAGATATTTTCCTCAAAATTTGGAAAAAACGACCTTCTTTTAAGACTACAGGAGCGCTAAAAGCCTATCTTTATAATTCAGTTCGTAACGCCAGCATATCATATTTAAGACACGAAAAGGTGGAGCGTGGACGAATTGAAGCAATTAAACGTGATTTTTCTGAGATGCAAATAGATGATAGTGGAGAACTGTTGCTTCATCGTGAAGAGGTTTATCGCGAATTGCTTCTTGCAATCGATGCTCTTCCACGTCGTCAACGTGAACTTTTTTTTATGATGGTCCAAGGCAAGACCTGTGAAGAGATTGCATCTGAAATGGGCATCACCCCTGATTCTGTAAAAAAGCAACGTCAACGTGGCTTGGCAAGACTTCGTGAACTCCTGACTCCTGATGCCCTTTTGCTCCTAATCCTATTAATCAGTCAATGAATTTTGTCCCTATTTTCTTCTTTTTTGCGTATATTAATATGTAAGAATAAAAGATTATGGAAGACATTTTTGGAAGGCTCAAGGAGTTAATGCTCCTTGGTGGAATTGATGGAGATGAACTGATACGTAGACATCGGGAATTTTCCGAGGTAAGCATTCCTAACGCTAAAATCAAACGTGTTTCTTTTTTGCAAAAGAAAGCGTATTACGTTGCTGCATCTGTAACAATACTATTACTAATTGGTGGCGGAATATTGATTCACTTTGGTAGAAATTCTGTGCGGCCTGCGTTGTCCAAGGAAGTCGAGTTGGCAATGGACCAGAGTCGAAAACTCGGGAAACAAGAAGCTTCTGTAAAGGTACTTGGAGCTGATTCTATTGCTGCAGTTACAGGAGCGAATGAGTCCATATTAGAGAAATTTTCCGAATCAAGGAAAATTATGACTGACACGACCAAAGAGTATTGGATCACTCTCGATGACGGTACAGTAGTCCATTTGAACAATGATACATACTTGATATATCCAGAGAATACTAAGGTAAGAACCCGTGAGGTGATACTTGACGGTGAAGCCTATTTCATGGTTGCAAAAGATCAAAATAGAAGTTTTATCGTCCATACACGGTACGGTGACATAACTGCACATGGAACGGAGTTCAATGTCTCTACACGTGAGGAACAAGAAACGACTGAGGTAGTTCTCGTCGAAGGAAGCGTCAGCGTTGCTCAACCTGGTGGTGTTGAGATGCATATTGATCCGGGGCAAAAGGCAACTATTGGTAAGGTTATCTCTATTGAAGATGTCGATGTAGCACAATATGTTGCATGGAATTTAGGTAAGTTTTCATTCCAAGATTGGCCTCTTCGTAGAATAATGAAAGTAATTGCAAAGTGGTACGGATGTACTGTTTCATTTTCCGAAGATTCTCTTGGAAACCCACTTCTTTCCGGCAATTTCGACCGTTATGAAGATCTTTCGACCACAATTGAGTCATTAGAAATAGTAACTGGATTACAGTTTGATGTCAATGATGGTAATATCACCATAAGAAAATAAACACTTAATACTCAACTTTATGAAAATCAATGCGCTAAAAAAGGTACTGTTTGCTTTTGCGATGACCATTGTGTCTTCAACAATTCTTGCGGCACCAGACATTGACACGAAGGTTACGGTTGTCATAAAGTCAACTCCAGTAGAAACTGTACTGGCTTCCATCCAAAAGCAGGCAGGTTTAAACTTCGTCTATTCGTCCGATTTGGCTAAAACTTGGCCAAAAGTTACAATCCAAGCCAGGAAGCGACCTGCTGAAGAAGTGATTCGCGACCTTGTTAACCTTATTGAATGTCAATATATTGTAAAAGGTAATATTGTAAGTATCAGCGCTTTGCAATTAAGCGGAAAAACACGTAGAATAAGTGGCTCTGTCTGTGACGCAAGTGGAGAGTTCCTTATGGGCGTTCCTATTTGCATTGGTGAAACTCGAGTTTGTACAGTTACCGATGAAAAAGGCTATTTTTCTATAAATATTCCTGTAGAAAGCACCACATTGAAGTTTACTTATCTAGGGATGGGGGATATGTACATTACATTAGAGCCTGGAAATCAACCAATTACTCGAAATATTGAAATGCGTTCAGATATGGTGATAAGTGAATCTGTTATAACTGGATATCAAACAATAGAAAAAGGGAGATCCACGGGTTCATTTGCAATTGTCACTGACGAGAATATGAACATAATTGTTTCCAACGATGTAATTGACAGACTTGAAGGTGTAGTGCCTGGCCTTGCTATTGATGGTGAGGGAAAAATGATGATTCGTGGTCAGGCAACTCTTTATGCAGAAACGTCTCCTCTAATTGTTGTCGACGGTTTTCCAATGGAATATTCGACATTCAACGTAAATCCAAATGACATAGAGCAGATATCAGTTCTTAAAGATGCCGCAGCTGCATCAATTTGGGGTGTTCGTGCTGCAAATGGTGTTATTGTAATTACAACTAAAAAGGGAACCCAAAACGCCAAAACTAAGATTTCATACTATGGAGATGTCAAGATAGGCAGTGTATTTGACTATTCTTCTCTCGGCTATCTTAATTCTGAGCAAAGGATAGATTGGGAACGTGAGCATTTTGCAAACACATTTGATATTCAACAAATCATCCAGGGATCACCTTATTCATTCAATGAAGCTGCTTTGATTGAATATGATTTCCAGTCGGGGAAAATTTCGACTTCGGAAAGGGATTCTCGATATCAGTCCTTAAGCTCTTATACGAACTGGAGTGATTTAGCAACTAATTTCTATCAGAACTCCTTGTTCCAAACTCACAACATAGTGATTACGAGCGGTTCGAAAATGACTTCAAACTATATCTCCATTAACTTTGAAAACTCACGTGGAGATTTGATAGGAAATTCCCAAAATCGTGCAGGTCTCTTGTGGAATAATACCACTGAACTTAACAAGTTTATGAAACTCACAACTGGTATTCGTGCTAATTATTCCATTGCAAATGCATATAGTGGCGATTTGACAAGGATAGCTCCATATACAAAGCTTTTCAATCCGGACGGGTCCTTTGCAAATGAAATGCGTTCAGTCTCGCAATTCTTGAAAGATGATCTTGTACAAAAAGGATATGTTGATTGGAATTATAATAGGCTGCAAGACCGCGACCAGACAATAGATAGGACTGATTCCTATAACGTTTCGGCCAATATGCAACTCGAATTCATACTTCCTTTTGGTATTAAGTACACCACCAGTGGTATGTATACTATAGACCATTCTGCAAATGAAGTAATCAATGGCCGTAATAGTTATTACGTTAGGGATCTCTTTAATCGATTTACTACATACGATGAAGTGACCGGTACATTGACATCACATCTTCCAGGGGGTGCAATAAGGTCAGTTAGAAATTCTGATGGCATTAGTTATTCATGGAGGAATGTTATTGACTATAATTACTCGAACGACAATTGGTTTGTAACAGCTATGGCAGGTACAGAGATGTTTGCCATAAGGACTCGCGGAATGACCGATATGTATTATGGTTATGATGTTCAAGGTCTGACGTACAACACGCGTATGAACTACTACACATTGGCGAGTGAAGGTGTATATGGGTATTCTCAGTCTGCAGGCAAGCAGACCATTTTTTATAATCCATCTCAGTCAGACATTGAAAACCGCTACTTCTCAACTTTCTTTACAAGTAGTGTTACTTTCGATAGCCGATACACTATTTTTACCAGTCTGCGTTATGACAAGACTAACCTATTTGGCCGTTCAAAGAAGTATCGCAACCAACCTACTTGGTCAATCGGCGGAAAATGGATGATTTCCAATGAGCAATTCTTCAACTCAAACATCATTGACGAATTAGCTCTCAAAGTCTCATATGGCTTGAGCGGGAATATTGATAAGACGACATCCCCATATATTATTACTAACAACATGAGAGAAATGTTTACAGGCCAGAAGGTACTCAATATTCAGAATCCGGAGAATCCTGAGTTGGGATGGGAAAAGGTGTTCATACAGAATGCTGGATTTGAATTAAGTATGTTTGACCATAGGCTAAGCCTTGAGGCAGAATACTATTACAAACATACGAAAGATGCTCTTGGTAATGCTGTCATGGATCCTACTACCGGCTGGAAAACTGCTAAGATTAATTATGCTGAACTGAATAATCACGGCATTGATTTATCGATTTCAGGCTATCCAATAAAGGGAGGGGACCTGAGATGGTATTCTTCGTTTACAATGGCATACAACTGCAACAAAGTGACCAAGGTTTATTCTGGACAGAATTCATATATGACTCTTATGTCCAACAATCCATTAGAGGGTCACCCTGTAGACTATGTATATGGATACAGGATGGCCAAACTTTCTTCTGAGGGCGAAATGCAGATTTATAATGCTGCAGGGGAAGTGTTGGGATATGAAAATATGTCTTCATTTACTTTGAATGATATCATCTTCCTTGGGAGAAGGAGTCCCAAGTTTTATGGAGCTTTTTCCAATTCTTTTTATTGGAAGAAGCTTTCATTAGATTTTGCCTTTACATACAAGTGGGGGCATAAAGTACATATGCCAAATGTGTATGCGTATTCAAACAACAATGTATTCAAATCGTTTGATAATCGCTGGCGAAAGCCCGGCGATGAGGAGAATACTTGGATTCCAAGATCTGCTTATGATAAAATCTCTGGCATTTATCTAGGTGTAATCGGCAATAATGACAAGATTACGGAGAAAGGAGACCTTATACGACTCAAGTACGTGAGCGTAGGTTATGACTTCAGCACCTTGTTCAGAACTCCATGGCTTAGTGGCATCGAACTGAAGTTTAATATTGAAAACCCTTGGTTCTGGGCTGCCAATAGTTATGGCCTTGATACTGATCGCTTAATCGGTGGAGCCTACCTGGGCGATCAGAACACTTATTATACAGTATCCCTCAACATTAAATTCTAAGACAATGAAAAAATTATATATTTTACTGCTAGCGGCCATTTCATTTGCTTCATGCGAAAGTTTCGTAGACATTGTCCCAAAAGGGCAGACAATTCCTACCACTGTCGATGATTTTGGTGAGATGATGAACAATGGTTCCGTTGCAATGGGTGGAGACTCTTATGCATTCACTGATATTTGTTACTGTGTTAACTTCATAGAATATCTCAGCGATGACTTTAATGCATCATACGAACCTGCATCAGTATACTATACTATCTTCAGAAATATTCCTTACGTGTATAACACTTTGATTTGGAATGGTGAAATATTTTCTGCAGCCGATGAAGACATGAATTGGAATGGACTTTACAAGTCAAATTATATTGCTAATTTCGTTCTTGACAACATTGACGAAGCGGGGCCTGGTGTAAGCTACAAACGAGAGATAGTGAAAGCTAGGGCCTTGGTCCATAGAGCATTCAATTACTTTGAACTAACCAACCTCTATGGTAAACAGTATAATGCGACAACTGCTTCTACTGATTTGGCTGTTCCACTAGTACTGGAATCCAACATCAATGTCCAATATCCCAGAGCAACTGTCGCTGAGGTTTACCAGCAAATTATCAAGGATCTTGACGAGGCTATTTCCCTGTTTGACAACACAAACCCAGAGTTCAACAATCTTCCAGGGAAGGCCACTGCCTATGCCCTGCGAGCAAGAACATATCTGTGGATGCAAGATTACGACAAAGCCTATGCAGACGCTACTGAATCACTAAAGTTACGTAGTACGCTGATTGACTATAACACCTGTTTCCAATATATGCCCGGAATTCCTGCCTATGGTATTGGAGGATACGAAACCAATAGAACCATAAATCCTGAAATCCTTTATTTGCGTTACAAAACGGAATCCCTCCTAGGTACTTATTCCGACAAATTAATGTCGATCATAGATAAGAAAAACGATCTCCGTTATACTCTATTTGTAGGTCCTCTTGCAATGTCTGGCATCTTGGAACCAGTGAATTGGACTAGAATTTTGAATGGGGGTATTAATATTTCAGAGGTTTGGCTTATGAAGGCTGAGGCCGCCCTCAGAAAAAGTACTCCAAATATAGGAGAATCATTGGATGCCCTTAATTATCTTCGTCGGCATAGGTATGCTGCTTCCACGTATCAGCCGCTTCTCATTAATGACTGCGATCAGTTGTTAACTGAAATTCTTAACGAAAGACGCCGCGAACTAGTATTCACGGTTTTCTCTTTCCTTGAGAAAAAACGTTTGAATGCGGATCCAAAAACAGCTCAAGATATGATACGTTCCATTGATGGTAAAGAGTACCATTTACCAATTAATGACAATCGTTGGCAAATGCTCATCCCATACAATGTTATGGATTTGAATAAAAAATTAATCCAAAACGACAGATAAAAATGAAGAAATTTCTTTTTGCAGTCCTAGTACTGCTAACCGCTGTTTCTTGCGGCAAACGACAAGCGGTGTTTACCGGTAAGATTTCTGGCTTGAAGCCAGAGAGCAATGTTTCCATTTTAGACATAAGTGATCCTACTCATTTGATTCCTATAGAAGTGGACCATGAGGGGAATTATCGTTTCAAAATCAAAAATGGACCTTGCACGAGACACCTAATTGTTGACGACCCTAAGGGTGGGGTGAAGTTCTATGCGGAACCTGGTATGGAAGCAAACATTGACATCGAATTCAAACGTACGGAAAACCAAGGGATAGAAGAGGTCTATGAAACAATAGACACCTATTCTGGTGACAACAAGGATGCCTACGTTTTTCTAAAGGAAGGAGACTTTTATTCTGAGATACAGAATCCCGTCATTATGGCCCACTATGATGCAAAGGACTTGACATTTGATCAGTTCGAAAAAGAATTGAAGGAACTTTTGAACGTACAACTCGAAAACCTTAAGAATATAAAGAGTCCCGTATTTCGTGAATGGATGGAAAAAGATTATGAGAAGAAATTAAGAGCATCCTATGGATGGTTTACAGAATTATCTACAGAGGGCGACCCATCCTTCAAGAAATATATCGAATCACTTGACCGAAACAATAATTTGAATGATGCCCAGATGTTTATGTCTGGCTATAGCCGTTTCTGGCTACCATCGGATCAGGATCGGGACTTGGCTTGGTTTGGAGCACTCAATGACCTTTTTACCAATAAGAAAATAATTCGCTCACTTGCAGACGAACGTATATCCAGAGTGCTCCGCAATGCTCCTTCCAATATCAATGAGGTCTTTAATGCCTATAAAGCAGTAGAACCTAATAGGTATGTTCCTGAAGCTATACAGTCTCTATATGATCACTATAAGGGGCTTGTCCCTGGTGCTCAAGCCATGGATTTCGATATGTATGATATGGAAGGCAATAAAGTGATGTTGTCCGATCTTAAGGGGAAAGCCATTTATATTGATTGCTGGGCTACCTGGTGTGGTCCTTGTAGAGCTCAGACTCCGTACATGATCTCCCTCTACGAACATTATATGGACGACCCACGCATACAGATTGTGAGCATATCTCTTGACAAGAAAGAAAAAATAGACACATGGAAGGCAGTCATTTCCGAAGAGAATCTTAATTGGCCTCAGTACATAGTTAACGACGAATTTGAAAGCACGCTTTGTAAAAACTATGACATAACAGGAATTCCGCGATTCCTATTATTTGATAAAGAAGGTAAAATACTATCACTAAATGCAAAAAGGCCTAGCGAGACTGATATAATTGATTGGATCGAAAATCAATTGAGGAGATAACCCATTAATCTAAGGAAGGCTTCAATGAAATTGTATGCTTTTATGGAAATTCTTTTAATCTTATATGACTATATAAAATTTGCAATATATACAAGTCACTAATTATTATTTTTAAAAAGTGTTTTATCCATGGTTGGCATCATACTATTAACATAATAAAAGATCCTTTATTCGATTTCCTGGATTGAAGTCATTTACAAAATAACCTTATCCTTGAGTTACACCCTAATAACGCCGTTATTTTTTACGGCGTTTTTTTATTTCGTTTCTTACTCCCTTATTAATTTTTCTGTAGTTAATGTAACACAAAAATCTTATTTTTGTACATGAATCTGAAGATGAGATTAAAGTTAAAAAATGACCAAACATCAAACCATTACTCACCCACTTCGGCCTCTTTTTCAATCCGATTCAAAAATTTTGATTTTGGGTTCTTTTCCCTCTGTCAAAACCAGAGAGTATGGTTTCTTTTATGGGCATCCACAGAATCGTTTTTGGCCTTTGCTTGAGCGGATTTTTGGCGTTACACTTAGCACTGACATTGAAGAAAGGAGAGCTTTTCTTTTACGGCATCATCTCGCCCTCTACGATGTCATCTACCGTTGCGATATCATAGGCTCAAGTGATGCGAGCATTCAAAACGTTGTTCCTTCGGATTTGAGTCCTATTTTTAAAGAGGCGGATATAAAGCAGATTTTCTGCAACGGCGGGACTGCTTATCGCTATTATAAAAAGTATCAGGAACGGCAAACCGGATTTAAAGCCGTTCAACTCCCCTCTACAAGTCCTGCCAATGCAAGATCTTCTATGGATGATTTGTATAACCGCTGGAAAATAATTAAAGAATATTGATTAGAAATAATTGATGAAGAAATAGAGTAAAAATGTGTAAACAGCAATATCTTTATAAATAACTACCCGAAACATGTTTTTGTACCATCGTTATATCCGAAATAAACAAAACAACAAAATAAAACAACCATGAAAACAACAAAGAAAATCTTCATCATGCTCGCGCTGTTTGCTATGACAGTAGTAGGAGCAACTTTCTGTGGCAATACGCAACAAGAAGTAAATGTTAAAACCCTATTTGATATGCTTCCCTATGATGCCCTTCCCGAACATGTGGCATTGGGAGAGCTGGACCGGGATGAGTATATTTGCGAATGCGATTATGAAAACGGCTACCTTGAGTTGGCCGGCGGCCACTACGAATGGCAGATGTGTTATTGGAATTTGAATGATGGGCGGAAATTGGTTGCGGTAAACCAGGGCTTTGAAACTGGTCCAAGGCTCCTATTTTTCTATTATGAAGAGGGAGAATTGCGTGAAGATGGAGATTATTCCTTGTGGGAGGATATAACCATAAATTTGGAAGATTTTATTGATGTCTCTCAACTGCATCCTGATATAATAGATGATTTGAGAGAACATGTCGAAAGCTTAAAGTACATACTATATTATCAATTACCACAAGAAGGAACAGCTATAAAAGTACATATTGACTATGAAGAAGTAATAGAAGATTTCGAGTCTATTCCTTACGAAGCATTTAAGGAGTTAACTCTCACATGGATAGATGAAAAATGGGTAAAACAGTAAAGTACCTATGAAAACAAAACTGATTATTATGACATTAGCACTCTTCTCCTTTCTCGGCTGCACAAACGCACAGACAAAAGAATTGTCATCCGTGTCATACCACCGTTCCGGTATGCGTTTTGATGACTGTACCGATATTAGGGTTAATAAAACTGCGGACACCTATACCCTGGTTTTTGAAACAGGTCGCGACGAGAACA
>Ga0116174_10000591_pt1 | contig 36076 bp, 30 predicted proteins | sample AD_UKC087_MetaG_FD_89801 | JGI IMG/M metagenome (GOLD analysis project Ga0116174, IMG submission 89801) | Active sludge microbial communities of municipal wastewater-treating anaerobic digesters from USA - AD_UKC087_MetaG | ecosystem: Engineered > Bioreactor > Anaerobic > Digestate | place: USA...
CCATTTAACAACATCAAAAACACAACAAACAAAAGAATTGTTTTCTTTTTCATTTTCTTTTCTCTCTCTTTCTCCCATTAATATATGGGTGTAGTTTTTATTTTATATACCCAATACTCAATACTCTATAGGGTATTATGATTGAATATTATCACCAAGATAGTTTTAAATCAAATGTTAATATTGCCTCATCATACACTTATCGTGTTAGAATCAGTTGTATAAACTTTTAAATATTAAATATGCTTGAAAAAGAAATCTCTCTAAAAGGAATAAAAGGAATGTCAGAAGACGAAGTGAAAAACAGGCAAGAAAAATATGGTTTAAACAAACTTCCAGAAAAAAAGCCCCCTAGCAAAATATCTATATTTTTATCCCAACTTAAAAACCCCTTGGTTTATGTTCTTATAGGAGCATCTGCTATAACCGTGGTAATAGGTCATATAACAGATGCGGCCATAATAATGTTTGCAGTCGTAATAAACACAATATTAGGGTTTATTCAAGAAAATAAAACATCAGATTCTTTATCGGCCCTAAAAAAATTCATATCTGACACCACAATTGTGGTGAGAGATGGGGAAAGAAAAGAAATAGAAACGAAATTTTTAGTCCCTGGAGACGTGGTAATACTTGGACAAGGAGAGAGAATACCAGCAGACGGGATAGCTTTAGAAGTAAACAGATTTTTCTCCAATGAGGCAATACTAACCGGAGAAAGTGTTCCAATAGAAAAAAGTGACGGAAATGAGCTTTTTATGGGAACAACCGTTTATTCTGGCCAGGCCTTAATGAAAGTAACAAAAACAGGACCAAACACAAAAATGGGCGCTATAGCGGAAAAAATACAAAATATAGAAGAACCAACACCTTTTCAAAAACAAGTTAAAAAATTTAGCAAGCAACTTTTAGTTGTAATAGGAATTATTGTAACAACAGTCTTTATAGTAGGTCTTATCCATAAAATGAGTTTATCTGAAATATTTATTACGTCCGTAGCTCTAGCTGTTTCTAGCATTCCAGAGGGTTTATTAGTTTCATTGACAGTTGTTTTGACAATAGGAATGCAAAAAATATTGAAAAGAAAGGGCTTGGTAAGAAAACTGGCCGCTGCAGAAACATTAGGAGGAGTTTCTGTTATATGCGTTGATAAAACAGGAACCTTAACAGAAGGGAAAATGGAGGTTTCTGACTTTCTTGGAGATAAAGAGTTTATTGCAAAACAAAACATACTAGCTAATGATCTTGATGATCCACTTATAATTTCCTCCTATGATTGGGCAGAAACCATAGTTGATAAAGAAACTTTAACCAAACACAATAGATTGGACAGCATACCTTTCACATCAAAAGAAAAGTTTTTTATGAGTCTTCATAATGGAGATGAAAATAAAAATATAATATTTGTTAACGGAGCTCCTGAGGTTTTATTGCAATGGGTAGAAAATATAACAAAAGAAGAAAAAGAAAGAATCCTAAATGAACTAAATGAGCTTACTAATCAAGGAAAAAGGGTTTTGGGATATGCAAGTAAAGAAGTTGATAAAAATAAAAACAAATTGGAGGTGTCTGATGCCAAAAGTGGTCTATCATGGGTAGGGTTGTTGGCCTTTTCTGATCCAATAAGAAACGGGTTGAAAGAGGCCTTAGAAGAAACCACGGAAGCCGGGATAAGGGTCATTGTCATAACAGGTGACTACACCAATACATCTTTATATGTAATGTCAAAACTTGGGATGAACGTTTCAAAAGAAGAGTACATGACAGGAGAACAGTTATTAAAAATGTCAGATGAGGAGTTAAATAATGTAATAGGAAAAATAAAACTTTTTGCTAGAACAACACCGGATCAAAAACTTCGCATAGTTAACGCTTTAAAAGCAAAAAAAGAAGTTGTAGCTATGATAGGAGACGGGGTTAATGACGCCCCAGCATTACACAATTCAAATATAGGTATAGTGGTAAATGAAGCATCTGATGTAGCAAAAGAATCAGCCGATTTAATACTTTTGGACTCCAACTTTTCAACCATAGTAAGCGCAATAGAAGAGGGTAGAATAATGTTCCAAAATATAAGAAAAATAATACTTTATCTTTTGTGTGATGCTTTTGAGGAAATGTTAGTAATATTATCCGCAATATTATTTAATCTACCTCTACCTATTACCGCCGTACAAATTTTATGGGTAAATCTCGTTTCCGATGGATTTCCAAACCTTGCGTTATCAGTTGACCCTAAAAACGGGGATATTATGAAAGAAAAACCAAGATCAGCGGACGAGCCCATTGTTGCGAAATGGATGCTTGTTCTTATGTCATTTATAAGCATAGTGGCAGGAATAACAGCTCTATTTTCATTTACATATATTTACAAAAAAACCGGGAATGAAGTTTTAGCTAGGTCTGTAACTTTTATAACAATAGGGATAAACTCATTGGTATACGTTTTTTCTGTCAGAGCGCCCAGAACATCTGTTTTTAAAACAAGAGTGTTTAAAAATAAATGGTTAAATATAGCTGTCATTGCTGGTTTTGCACTTCAAGCTATACCTTTTCTCACCCCAGCTTTTAGAGAATTCTTTAGAGTAGAAGCACTTCCTTTTGGATACTGGTTAAGAGCATTAGGTCTATCATTATTTATGTTTATAGTGGTAGAAATATTTAAACACATATACAAACCCCTTATTCACCACCAAGATTGATATATCTAAACGCCAAAAGAGTAGGGAAGTACCTATAGAAAATTATTTTAGAGAAGATGCTATGTCTATAAGATCGTGCTTGCTCGATAATACAGTAGAGATAGAAATTAAAATATTTTCATCAGTTAAAATTAAGACGCTCTTCGAACCACTCGCACTTAAGCTATCATCTACAAAATATGCTTTATTATTCTTCGCTAAAGATAAATCAATAATCTCAAACTTACCATAACCTCCAGACACTTTTTTTACAAAATCTTCCATGGAGAATTTACTTCCAACTTTTGCTTGTTTTAAAACAATCGGCCTTGATTGCTTTATATCAATTGCCTCATTTAAAGAAAAGTCGTATGTAACATGAACAGCATTTTTTTCACCTTCAATATCCTTCCCACTAGAAAAATTTGAAACATAAATTAAGCCCAAAGGCATGGGGTCTGGTCTGTATATGTGAAAACCTGCTTTAGAAGAAACTTTTTTATATCCAAAATCATCATTTTTCACTACTAAATAGCCAGATATAACTGAGATAACAGAGGGTACTATAAATACAAGTGATACCAGGACAATAGTTAATATATTTTTCTTTGATATCCTATTGTTTTGTACCTTAAATTTTTTGTGTGAAACTAAAAGAATAATTAAAGTTATAAAAGAAAGGATAAATACCGGCTCGTTGAGTACGCCACCTATAATGTTATACGCCTCTGTAGATAATTTCGGAATCCCACGACCAAGATCAACTGAACTAATAGAGAAATATTTTACTACTGATGACATTAATTTGTAATTTATTAGTGATAAAACAGTAGGTAATATGAGTAAACGCAATAAACCAAAAATAAAAGACTTCCTCGATCCTGTTTTTAATGAAAAAGCGCTGTAAAGAATAATAGATGCAGATATTGAAAAAAGAATTATCACGGGACCATACAAAGGAAATTCTTTCAAAAAATAGTACATAGCACCACTTGTATAAGATGCCCTATTAACAATTCCCATTACGGCAACCATTACTCCGGCCTTATAAATGAGAAGAAAAGATATAACTATAAATAGTATAAATATTACATTTATTACAGGGGTTGGTTTTTCTCCCACAGGAATCTTTATGTCATCTTTAGCAACAGAAGCTGGGTGGTCCTGACCACTATCAACGACAAACACACTGTCCCTATCTTTTCTATGCACTTCAAATGGGGTAGTAGGATCAAAACTATTTACCTTAGAAAAGACCTCTTCAATATCATCATCAGCCCAATTATTATTTACAAGCTCCTCTTTTATAACATCATCATCAACACCACTATTTTTCCTTGATTTTACATATTCAATAAGTTCTTTTTTAACCATAAGTTACCTTAATTCCTCAAGTGCTGGTAAATTGTCCCGAACCGCTCCTATCATACTTTCAACCTCTCTAAATTTTTCAATTACTTTTTCCTTTGTGGTGGCCTCTAAATTTATTCTTAATAATGGCTGGGTATTGGAAGTTCTTAGATTAAACCTCCAATCCTCAAATTCAACAGACAATCCGTCAATTTTTTCTATTTTTGCACCCATACCACTATAATGTTCCTCAATTTTACTTATAACCCCAAGGGCATTTTCTACTCTATAATTTACTTCTCCTGAATTAGGATAATTATCAAATAAATAATCTACCTCTTTTGTAAGCTCAAAACCATCAAAATACATATTTATCATTTGAGCCGTTGTAATCATCCCTGAATCGCAGTTATAGAAATCTTTATAATAAAAATGGGCACTGGCTTCTGCACCAAATAAAGCTTGTTTCTCAGCCATAGCTTGCTTAAAAAATGAATGCCCTGCTACAGATTGATGAGTTTCAGCCCCGAACTTTTGCGCCTCTTTTATAAATGGCCATGTAATACGAGGGTCATGGATTATCCTTTTATTTTCTGGGTTATTTTCTAGCAAGTTTTTAGATAATATAACTCCTATATAAACACCATCTGGTTTTCTACCTTTCCTATCTATAAAAAAAGACCTGTCAGCATCACCATCTATGGCTACACCAAAATCAACATCTAACTCAACAACTTTTTTCTTTATCTCTGCAACATTTTCTTCCTCCATTGGATTTGGAACATGGTTTGGGTAAGTGCCATCTGGCTCAAAATACATTCTTTCTATTTGTATATTTTCATAAATACTTTCATAGGGATCATTTTCAGTTTTATATTTATCACTAAAAATGTAATCAAAGACTTTTCCACCAATCCCGTTTCCAGCATCCACAACAATTTTTATTGGTTTTCTATTTGTTGTTGTGATAAAAGATAAAACTTTCTCCTTATAAGCAGGCATGATATCCATTTTTTCTGTTTTTCCTACTTCTTCCGACACTTTTACATAAGAGTCTTCTAATATAATCTTTTTTAAATCCATTAAACCTGTAACGCTGCTAATTGGACGAGCATTTTTTGCCACCATTTTACAACCATTCCAACCCGCACCGTTATGGGAAGCCGTTACAACTAAACCACCGTCTAAAATATCCGGGTACTCTCCAGTCGCAAAATATAAGGCCTCTGTAGGAACTTCACCTATATCTAAAACATCACATCCCATTTCATTTACTCCCGAAATTAAAGCTTCTTGCATCTCAACACTTTCGGGTCGGATATCATGTCCAACCGCCACTTTCTTTGGTTTAAAAAATGTGACATAAGCTTTCCCCAGATCTTTATAAAATTCTGCATCTAATTCATCTGGGTATCGCCCCCTAATATCATAAGCACGAAAAACTCTATCAAGTTTTTGTTTATTCATTCTAGGCTCCTTTTATATAACTAAATGGACATCTATCTCTCCGGCATCTTCTCTTAATGGCACACGACCATCTTCTACTTTATTACCATTAATACTAAGGCCTTTATAAATACCCCGTTCAACCTTAATGTTATACCTAGTTCCTTCGTAATTATAACTCATGTTAAAACCCACCCATTCCTTTGGAATTACAGGATCTAAAATAAAATGGTCAGAGAATTTCTTGAAACCAAGTATGTCTTCTATGCTAGATTGGTATAACCATCCTGCAGACCCTGTGTACCAACTCCAACCACCCCTAGCCATATGACTAGGATTGGAGTATATATCGCCAGTCATAACGTAAGGTTCACATTTATATGTGTTTGCGTCCCCTATACTTGAAGATCTATTTATTGGGTTAAGTGTATTAAATAATTCGTAAGCTTTTTCACCTTTTTTCATCATAGCGTACGCTTTCATTGCCCAAACAGCTCCGTGAGTATACTGACCACCGTTTTCTCTTATTCCCTCCGGGTACCCTTGAATGTATCCAGGGAACGGAATAGTAGATTTAAAGGGCGGCGTCAGCAGTTTTATAATATTGTATTTTTTATCTTCAAGATACTTTTCGTGACTTAACATAGATTTTTCCATTTTCTCGGGTGACGCCGCCCCTGATATAACACTCCAAGACTGAGAAATAGAATCTATAGTACACTCACTATTAACATGAGATCCTAACGGCGTACCATCATCATGGAAAGCTCTCATAAACCAGTCACCATCCCATCCATTCTCATTTACATTCCTCTTTAATTCATTATAAATAACATTATATCTGCCAACTTCATGCCTCCTGTCTGTTTTTTCTAATATTTTTACAAATTTATCTAAAACAGCTAATATAAACCATCCCAACCAAACACTCTCACCCTGACCTTCATCTCCCACACTATTTAATCCATCATTCCAATCCCCAGACCCTATTAAAGGCAGACCGTGGGAACCAAAGTGTAAAGATTTATTTATAGCCCTAATACAATGATCTAAAACATTTCCCCTATCATCAGAAACATTTGGAACAAAATAGGAGCTTTCCTCATGGGGCTGAAGTAGGGGCCCTTCCAGATAAGGCACTTCTATATTTAATATTCCCACATCACCTGTTCTTTCTATGTAATAACTAACAACGAACGGAAGCCATAGAAGATCATCTGTTATCTTTGTTCTGACCCCCGCTCCCGATGGGTAGTGCCACCAATGTTGGACATCTCCTTCCTTAAATTGGTGAGCACAACATAAGGTTATATGATCCTTTACTTTTACAGGATCTATATGAATCAAGGCCATTACATCTTGCAGTTGATCTCTAAACCCAAAAGCCCCACCAGATTGGTAAAAAGCGGTTCTTGCTTGAACTCTACACGACAAAACTTGATATATTAACCAATTATTTAAAAGGTAATTGAACTTTTTATCTGGAGTATCGACAACAATAGCGGAGTTTAGATTCTTCCATTTTTCAACAACTCTATTAAAACTCTTATCAGCTGCTTCTACAGTATTGTACTTATCTATTAACTCTTGCACTGATTCAGGACTGCTATCCTGACCAAGAACAAATATTAAACTAACTTTAGAATTTTTTGGAACCTCTATATCAGTTGTTAAAACACCACATTTATCGTACACAGATTTGAATCCTGTCACTCCTCTTATATTTTTGTAGATCCAAAGAGGTGTCTTTTTTGAATTCCCTGGTCCAAAGAATTTTTTTCTATCTGACGTAGCTGCCACCACAGGTCTATTCGTAGAGATAAAAGCTATTTGATTAGCAAAACCTTGGCTAAATAGGTTTTGAGCGGTAATGCTTTGCTTGGTAGGATCAAATTCTATTTTTAAGTTTTCTTGGTCAATATACCTATGTTCACCAAGAACAAATTCAACATAATAAGAACTTTCTACAGTTTTTGTATAAGAGGTCTTATTTTTTAAAGTTAATTTTAATATCTTTACGGGATCATTATTATCCACAAACACCTTCAGTGTATGCTCAATACCTGAATTTTCTCCAATGTACTCTGTGTAACCTTGTGAGTGAGTAACCTTGAAATTTCCAGCCTTGTTTGGAAGTGGGGTAGCGGTAAATATTTTTTCAGTATCTACATCTTTTAGATACAAAATTTCACCTTGAGTATCACTAACAAAATCATTTGACCAAGGTGTAATTTTATTCATCTGGCTATTTACATTCCATGTATAGCCAAGCCCTGATTCCGTAACTAGTGATCCAAATTTTTCGTTAGACATTATATTTGACCACGGGAGGGGAGTGCTTTTTTCATAAGATACATCCATAACATAACTTTCACCACCTTTGGTAAAGCCCCCAATACCATTATAAAAATCAAGCCCTTCCTCAAAACCCTTTACCGGAGTTATTGTTTCTACAAAATCTTCATAAGAAGCTTCTTTTATAGCTGTTGTTTCGGGTTCGTTATACCTTGAGGCCATACTAATCTGCTCATCTAAAGACCCTAATGATGTATCAAAAACAACTTTAGCTAAAGATAACATTGTAAATCTTTCCTCCATTGTTATGTCGTTTACATTCAAAACGTAAACCCCAGATCCTTGGTATGGGTGAGAAAGAGATCTTTCTACAACCTCATACACATCTTGTTCAAGTGTTTCTTCATAACTAATTTTTTCATCTACAAGAAATATAAGATCAAATGAAAATCTCATTATCCTTAAGTACTCATGAAGCAAAACCATATTTTTTATTAACTCCATGTTCTTACTATTAACCTTCACTATAACCATCTTTTCTTCACCAGATATTCCAAATCTATACAACAAACTTCTACCCATGGGATGATCAATATTCAAGTATTCTTTTAATCTATAATCTGGATAAATAATTCTAGAAGCTACTCTCTGGAAAAGTATCTCTTGTCTAATATCTATTCCCAAATGAGTTCTTCTGGCTTCTACGTAGTGGGTATTAAGATACTTAAGTTCTCCCATCTGCTCACCTGTGAATAAGAGTTCTCTTGCTGCTCTTATCTCATGTAAGTTATTGGCATAACCGTATATAAAATGTATTTTCTTGGACTCTCCGGGCTTTAGTTCTAATTTATACCTTATGCTAAATATAGGATCTAAAACATTTCCAATTGAATTAGTAAGTGAGGAGTTCAATGCAGCTGGGTTTTGTATATGTTTTATTCGTCCTATGAAAGCGCTTCTATCAGTCTCGTAGGCCAAAACAGAAACACCACTATCTTCTGAGAACCCAAAATGGAAGGCAAATTTTTCTATGTCCCTTATATATCTCTTTTTTCTTTTAGCTATTAAAACACCGTCTTCGTAACTTGTTTCGACAAATAATTTATTAAAAAGAGGGTGAGCAATACCGGCCTTAAACTCATCAAGCATGATTTCACTATAAGTCGTAATCTCATAACTTTTTGTCTCCTCAGACATGTTCTCTAATGTAAGCTCTCTAATCTCAAAATTCTTTTCTGGTGGTACAAAAACATTAAGAATAGTTTGGGTTTTTTTATCTATTCTCTTAAAATGAGCTGATTCAGAATAAAATTTCACTTCATATTCGTCTGGATGAACCAATGTAGGTTGATAGGTTGCAGACCAATGGTAATTACTCTTTAGTTCTTTTATAAAAATATGATTTCCCGAATTATCCAATGTCAAATCTTCAGCGAACCTATTCATAAAAATGTCCCTAAATTTGCTGTACCCTGACCCAGAGTTTGAAATCATTACAGAATATTTTCCATTACTGTACAACTGAGCTATTGGGAAAAGAGTATTTGGAGTATTTGAGTACCTAACTCTTTCCTTTTCAAATCTCCTTATATTGCTTGGTCTTGCATAAAATCCGTACTGATTGGGCTCCACAACATTTGCCACTTCAGGTATTTTTTCATCAAGTAAAATGTCGCATGATTTTATATAGTCATTGGAGTGCAATCTAGTGCTCATTAACCTGTCATTTAATGTGTTGTTTATGGAAACCAAACTCATTCCCTGATGATGGGCCGTATATATTTTTACATTTTCCCCAACTCTCGGTTCTGATGTAGATCTGTTAAAGTCTATTGATTCATAAAATCCATATGGACCCATAACCCCCATATCTTCAAGTCTATGTAAGTTGGCCTCGGCCTCTTCGGGCTTTAGCATTAATGCCAAAAAGGAAGAATATGGTGATATGACCAAATCGTGAGTATCGTATCTCTTTAAGGCCAAGTCTGGAACCCCCATCATCTTATATTGGTAATTTGATTCAAAATCAAAGGCATCAAAACTTGATTCCGAAATACCCCAAGGAATCCCATAATCAGATGCGTACTTCTTTTGTATTTCGAACATTTCTTTAGCAGTTTGATTTAGAAATGTATTTTCTTTTTCGTTAAGAAGTAATGACGGAAGAAGATATTCAAACATAGTGCCTCCCCATGACATGAGATAGAATTTCCCTTTTCTTATTCTCACAGGCCTTGATAACGTAAACCAATGCTTTACTTCAACTTGATCTAAAGCTATAGCGACATAACTAGCCAACCTTGATTCAGAAGCCAGTATATCGTAGTAACTAGAATCCATTTGTTTTGCAGCAATGTTATAACCCACTGAAAAAACTGACATATTCTTGTCGTATAGGAATGTGAAATCGGTTTTTATATAAATTCTTTTTATTAATTTGGCCAATTGAGAAAGCTTTTTAGATAACTGCGGATGCGATTTAGATATATTTAAAGAGATATCCTCACAAGCTGATTCCACCAACATCATTGATACAACAAGATTGCCACTATCTGCTGTTGAAACATAAGGATCTAATGGATTTAAATTTTTTAAGTCATACCAGTTGTATAGATGCCCTCTAAACTTTTTAATTCTAAATAAGACCCCTATCGTTTTTTCTAATCTCTCAGTAAAAGTTTCTATGTTTACCATCCCTAGATCATAAGCAGATAATAAAGATAAAAGATAAAAACCTATATTGGTGGGAGATGTTCTGTAAGTTACCTTTTTTGATGGAGAGAGCTGCACATTATCTGGCGGTAAAAAGTTGCTTTCTTTATTTGTATATTGCTCAAACATTGACCATATTTTTGCAGCATATCCCATCATCCTATCTTTATCTTTCACACGATCAGATATACGCACTTTTTTATAGGGCTTACTGATTAAGAAAACGTACAAAGGTGATAGTGTCCAAAGTATAATTATGGAAGTGTTAAGAACGTTTAACTTACCTGCTATAGAAAGATAAACTATTGCAGCCGTGTTTATATAAACTATCTTAGAAGAAACAAAGTAGCCAATTATATTGTTCTCACCTATAACTCTTTCTGCATCACTGTGAGTAACCCATTCCAGCAGGTGCTTCTTTTCTACTAATCTAACAAGAGTTCTGGTGATGGCTAAAACTTTATTTATAGCGTTAACAGGCACCATTACAAAAGAGGATAAAGAGAGTTTAATTTTTCCAAAAACAAAGTTTGCCGATAAATACACCTTTTCCATATAGGGTATTTTATGAACTATAAATTTCTCGAGACTTAAAAATTCAAGTAAAAGATGTCCAAAGTAAAGAATTAAAATAAGAACATCTACTTTGCATGATCCTATAAAAAACCAGTTTAAGAAAAATAACAAAACAAAAGCTGGGGATGATAGACTTCTTCTTAAATTATCAAAAACCATCCACTTGGATAATGCATCCATTGGATTATCTATTTTTTCTCCTTTAGCATTAAATATTTTGGGACACAACCAAGGCAGGAGCTGCCAATCACCTCTTACCCATCTATTTTCTCTTGAAACAAAGCTCTTAAATGAAGTAGGGAAGTCCTCCACAAGACTTGTATCAGACAAAAAACCTGACTTTGCAAAACAACTTTCTATAAGGTCGTGACTAAGAAGTGCGTTTTCAGGAAATCTATCTACCAAGGTCTCTTTTACAGCACGGACATCGAATATACCCTTTCCCATAAAATTAGATCTATTAAAGACATCCTGATAAATATCAGACACAGCTGCAGAATAAGAATCAAAACCGCTTTCAGGGACATATATTTTGGTAAATGGAGAAGCATTCTCCACCTCTGGTTTTATGATTATTCTAGGTTGCAAAAATCCGTAACCTCTAGTTATTATTTTTTTATCTTCGTCTAAAACAGGGGAGTTTAACGGATGAGCCATTGCCCCAATTAATTTTAGAGCCACATCTGCAGGTAACAAAGTATCTTCATCTAGGGTTATAACATATCTAACACCACGTAATTTAGAAATATCCCCATCTATAACTGAAAAGGTTGTTTTTGCACTTCTTGATTCATCTGAAAGCCAAGAAACCAATTCCATTAACTTGCCTCTTTTTCTCTCCCAACCCATCCAACAACCTTCACTCTCGTTAAATAATCTTTTTCTGTGGAAAAGGTAAAAAACATCGTACCCCGAGGATTTATGTTTATTATTTAATTGTTTAATCTTTTTCCTTAAATATGCAAGATTCTTTTTATCATTTTCAGAATCTTCCTCATCGCTATCTTTGTAGTCACTTAAAAGAGCAAAATAAATATTATTAAACTTGTTAGATAAAAATCTCTTTTCTAAATTATTAATCAAAATATCAACCTTATCTTTGCTCGAAAACATGCACGGCACCGCAACAAGGGTTTTTAAATCTTCGGGTATATTTTCTAATTCAATTTTTGGTGGTAGAGACGGTGATAGCAACCATGTGAAAGTCTTATTCACAACATATAAAGCAATGCTTGAGGCGGGTATTATTTGTAAAAGTAAAACTACAAATGATAAAAAGAACTCGAGAGTATTTTTTAAAACAAAAGAAAAGGAAAAAACAGATATTACGTAGGTAATAAGAACAATCGAACCTATATAAGATATATCAGGGTGTTTTCTTATAAGATCTTTTATCACTCCCTTTACTTTGGGCCTGTAACCTATCTTTCTAGAAAAACTAAAGTAACCGTCATCTATTAAGTGGTACCCAACGTGTCGTTGAGCGTCTATATTAGAAACAGAAGCAGCATCTATAGCTTTCCTTGCTATTTCAGATTCGCTATAACTACTATTATTACTCATATCCTCAATTATGTGTCTGTACCTATCTCTGCTTATGTCGTCCATTGAGGAATATATTCCAGCCGGGTCTGTGGCTAAAGTGCTCTCAACTATACTCACCTTTGGAAATAATTTTGACCAGTTTATGAACGAAAATTTTCTGGTGGAACTTACAGCATTGTTTAACTTTTGCTTTAGATCTAAATCTCTTAGGACACTTGCTCTAGTAAATTCCTCTAAATTCAAGTCCTCTTCATGAACCTTACTTTCAATCAACTTTAGGGCATCTTCAACTCTATAATCTAATTCTCTAACGTCTTCTAGAACTAACAAAAGAACATGTGGGGTTACCTCTGCATTCTTCATGATTCTTCTGACTCTTTTTACAGGGTTCTTACCTTTGTCTATGTCAGAAGATATTTCTTGCACTATACTAGCTGCTAATTTGCTATTTTCTATTTTTTCTTTTATCTCGCTACCACTATCAAGAACTGCTTTCAATAATTCAAACTTTATAATTGATGGTAAAACCCAAAGCTCTAAACTAGATAAAGGGTATATTTTTTGATAACCCTTCAAAAATGGTATTAGAGTTTCCTCAGAAAAGTTATAAGAACAAGCTTCTAAGTACTTTAGGGCTATATAGTAAATTTGAAAATAAACCTTATCGTACTCCGACAAAGGCAATCTTTTTAATATCTTGGGTTTAAAAGTACCTGAAAAAACTGGCTCTTGCTGACTTAAAATGTAGTAATTATCTAATATCCAAGAAGATGATAAAGGAACTAATTCAGGATTTTTCTCATACTCATTGACAAGGTACTTATAAAGATTTTCCATGTCATTTAAGAGTAATTTGTAATCTAAATCTTTGTCTGATTGAACACTAGAAAAGAGACTCTTAGAAGGAAACTTCTTCTTTATAGCTATATCTCTTCCTAATGTATAAAAATTAACTTTAGTATCCATTAATAATTCCCTTAGTCTATATTATCTCATATAAACCATATATGTAGTTTAACTTATTATTACTTTTAATTTTAGGACTTTTGTTGTTAAATATTAGTATGAAAAAATTCTTCAATATTGTTCTTATAGGTGTCATTTGTTATGGAATATATTTTGTACTAATGGAGACCAAAATTATTGGTAAGTTAGAGTGTTTGGTAATAGGAAAAACACCCGTGCTTTCAAGCGATCTTGGGCCTAAAACTTTAAATCCAAAGGTGGTGTGTGCAGAACCAACTACAGATGCAAACAAAGAATGTTATGACAGTGGGGAATGCTCTGGAAACTGTATACTAGAAAGGTATTCAGATGCTTATAATCATGTGGGTGATTTTATAACTGCAAATGGGAGAGATAAAAGGGGGTATTGCCAACCATACAAAGAAATGGATTGTTATGTAGAAAGAGACAGGACAGGGAATATAATTTTGCACAAGTGTGACTCTGAATATTAAATGATGAATAAGATTAAAACTTATAAGCAATATGCCGAAGGCGAGTTGGAAAGAATATCATCTCAGAAAGATTTAGACAATCTATACAGGTCGTACTCATCAGCGTTATCTAATTTCAAACATGAGAGGTTAATTCACTTGCTCATAACCATTTCTTTTGCATTTTTTTGTCTTATTTTTGTTTTCATTTACGCTGTAACCGAGATAAGTGTATTTCTAATACCGTGCGTTTTAACTCTAGTTCTTCTAATTTTTTATATTCTACACTACTACAATTTGGAAAACGGCGTTCAAAGTTTGTACGATCTTGAAGAGAAAATTTTGAGGAAGAGTAGAGAAATTAGTAGCGTGATAACACCTAAATAAATGTCTGTAATTTACGTATCAACATTTCCAAAAGAAAACTCAGAAAATATATCAGAAATTCTATTAAAAAACGTACAGGATGTGGAGATAATAAAAGTAACTGATAACTTTGTTATCTTTAAAACTCAAAAAAGTATCAATGAAATAAAAAATATAGAGGGCGTAAAAAGCATCTTTATTCTCATAAAAATGTTTGAAAAACTTACCGATAATTATTTTAAACCTGTCTTTCAATGGCTAGGGAGAAACATTATAGAGGAACTACCAAAACATGTGAAAGTTGATAATAAAAAAACTGTTAGGGTTATTTTGTTTGATAAAAAGAAAATAGTATCTAATCATAAAAATGCAGTAAAGGCCTTAGAAAAACAGTTATCAAGAAGCTTGGGAATTAAAACAAACAGATTAAACCCCACAAACGAACTCTGGTTAGCACACACATCAGATGGTACAGGTCTTGTAATGTATAAAATATAAAAACATATGAAAAATTTAATTTCAAACTTAAGAAAAGAACTTAAGTCTAAATCGGATTCAAAAGTAGCAGAGATAACTCAAAGGTTTTTTAAACACAAAGTTAAGTATTATGGAATAAAAGCAAGGGATTTGGATGTTATTTCAAAAAGATATTATCAACAAATAAAAAATTTGGATAAAGATAGTGTGTTTTCTCTTTGTGAGGAATTATTTAAATCAGGTTTTGGAGAAGAAGCAATGATAGCAGCGAGGTGGTCTTACAAACAAAATAAATTATTTGAGAAAAAAGACATAAAAATATTTGAAAAATGGATTGAAAATTATATAAATGATTGGGCAAAATGTGATGCTTTCTGTAATCACACAGTGGGGGAGTCGGTTTTAAAATATCCTGATCAAATTAATGTCTTAAAAAGATGGGCAAGATCAAAAAACATGTGGTTGAGAAGAGCATCTGTAGTTTCTTTAATAGTACCTGCAAGAAAGGGCTTATTTTTAGAAGAATCTTTTGAATTAAGCGATGTCCTTATGAATGATGAGGAGGATCTTGTTCAAAAAGGATATGGGTGGTTACTAAAAGTTTTATCAGAAACACATACAAAAGAGGTCTTTAATTTTGTAATAAAAAATAAGAATAAAATGACAAGAACAGCTTTAAGGTACGCAATAGAAAAAATGCCACAAGACATGAGACAAAAAGCAATGTCTTAAATTTCTAATTAATTTAGATTAGAATCTAAAATCTTTAACTTCTTCCCAATTCTTCTCGTTTAGCACTGTTATACCGTCTTTTCCTATTATGTACATATAATCGTCTAGATAAACGGCCCTTTCTATATTGGTATCTTTCACAGTTCTAGCTAGACTTAATTTATCTCCTTCGTACGAAAATATGTAACCACCCTCACTACCAGGCATAAAGAAAACCTTATGATCAGGATCCATCAAAAATGCGTGATGGTTTTGAGACACCTTATCCCAATAATCTTTTAATGAATATTTATCTTTTTCTATTGGGTTAGAAGCATCAGATACATCAAATAAAGATAATTTTACATTTGCATTTTCTCTTCCTATTCCAAGTATTAAAGTGTCTGATATGGGATGTAAATAAGAAGAGTATCCAGGTATTTTTAGCTCTCCTTTCATTTGTGGATTGTTTGGATTAGATAAATCTAAAACATAAAAAGGATCTGTTTCTCTGAATGTAACAATATACCCTCTATCGCTTAAAAACCTGGCTGAATATATTCTTTCATCCTTTCCAAGATCTAAAACATTTCCAATTATTCTTAATTTATCATTAAGGACATAAACATCATTAACGTCTCCAGCAGAACCAAATCCAAATGAACCTGAATTAGTAGCAATTCTTAAATTTCCTTTATACTCATCTAAAGAAAATTGATTTAACGGGTGTCCGGGAACTTTTCCTGTAGAAGTTATATCTAGATTATTGACATTTATTTTAACTACTCCAGTAGTCGTAAACTCTCTAATGTGGTTTTCTTCAAATTTAGCAAAAGCATTTCCAAGCTCATTTTCTAATTTCATTTGTTCATCGACAGGTACGCTGGCAAAATAATCTTCCATTATGACATCTAATTCTTCGTTTTTTGCTCTACTACTTATATCATAAGAAGAAAGTCTAATTATTTTATCCTTAACAATTTTAGAGAAAAGATCGGCACCTTCTTCAAGTATAAACTTGATGAACATACTAACTGTGTCTTCATAATAAGAGTAGGTTAAGTATATGTTGTCTTTAGACATATAAACTACTGAAGATGTGCTATCCCCCAGGAATGAGGCCTTTCCTTTGGCAGTACCGTCTAAGATGTTTATTTTCATAACGGTATAAGTTGTGTTGGTAGGCACAGGAGTAGTTGGATAATAAATATCGGAACAATCAATAGAAAACCCCTCCCCTCCAATCTTAATTGGGTAATATGGACAGGGTTCCTCCACACTTACTCTAGTATTCAAAATTAAAAATATTTCATCACCGTAAAGTCTTGCCGCTACGTAGTTAGTTCTATCCCCATAGGGAATCTCCCAAACCTGCTTTGGAGAAGATCTGTCTGAAACATCATATCCGTAAATACTATCTGTAGTAAAAACGGCTAAGGTGTTTCCAGATAATAAAAGGTTACCAACCTTATCTAAACCACCAATTTTTTCCATTTCCTCCGGAGGAAATGCCTTCAGTATCCTTGTTTCACTTTTTGGAAATCTGTCTATTTCACCTATATTATATTCAATGGGTGGTAAGTCTACTACACCTCTATAATAATAATCGTTTGTAGATAGAAATAAAGATTCTTTATCCACCTTAACTATATCTGGCTCATCTATTCCTGAAACCTGAACGTTTGTCTCAGACACCCTCTGCGGAACGTCAGATCCCTCACTACCTATTTCAAGCGCTCCCTTTGCAGCAGTAGGGACAACTGCAGCATCAATTGCGGTCTCGACCATGAGTGCCTCGTTCGTTCTCATCATACCACTGTAGTGACCAGAAGTAGGTTGTTTAGATAAATATTCTTTAAATTCCTCAACAGACCTAAAATTTTTCATTTCAAAATCACTACCAGCAAATTTACCGATTCGTATAGGATCATTGAAGGGCTCTTCTGGTTTTTTATTTAAAAAAATATAAGAAAAGGTAAAAAACCCAAGCATAAGAGCTAAACCAAAGATAAGTTTAACTAAGTTGGGTTTTATAAATTGAAAATATCTTTTCTGGGGAATATTATTTTGGGCGGTTTCTTCTTTCATAGAAAAATTATATCAAATTGGTATCATTTATGTGATCATATTCACTGGAGCTTGTTTATAAATATGAAAACCAAAATTGTAGCTACAATAGGCCCGGCTTCAATAAGCAAAGACATATTAAAAGGTCTTATTGATAACGGTATTGACGTTATTAGAATAAACACTTCTCATGGAAATACTGAACAGTATGAAGAAATATTAAAAAATCTCGCAGAAGTAGATCCGCAATCAAAAATTAAAAAAATGTTAGATATAAAAAGTGAAGACGCTCTATCTTTCTGTCAAAAACACAATATGGATTTTATAGCTATATCTTTTGCAGAAACGGGCGAGCAAATACAAAGAGTTAAAAATAAATTTCAAGATTGCGTAGTAATATCAAAGATAGAATCTGTAAAAGGTGTTGAGAATTATAATGAGGTGATTGACTCATCTGATGGGGTTATGATAGCTAGAGGAGACCTAAGTAGGGCAGTGCCGATTGAAAAAGTACCGAGGTTACAAAAAAGATTTACCAAAATAGCATTAAACAAAAGAAAATTTGTGATAGCCGCTACTGAAATGCTCTTATCTATGACCGAAAAACCTTACCCAACAAATGCAGAGGTTTCTGATGTTGCTAATGCAGTTTTTGATGGTGTAGACGCATTAATGCTTTCTGAAGAAACAGCAATGGAAAATACCCAGTTGAAGCTGTTAGTACAATGAAAAAGATAATAATTGAAGCCGAAAAATATAACGAAGAGATAAGAACAATTTAAACTACTTAAACTAAATTCTTTTCTCCATTTCTTACTTTATAATAAGTTACCTTTATCAGTTCACTAGTAACAAAATATGTTACTAAAATTACCAATATCGTTAACATACTCTTAACATCTAATCTGACAAATCCAAATACCCTTTCACCAATAGTTGTAAATGTTACTAAAACTGTAAAAAATGCGGCTAGAGAAGTTAAAATTACTATGGCCTTAGAAGGCGACGACTTGGCCTTAAAAGATAAATGCCGTGTTCTAATTATAAATAACAACAGTAATTCAGATAATATACTCTCTATAAACCAAGCAGTTCTCAAAACACTGGGCTCACTTTTAAAGAAAACAGCAAAAAGTATAAGATCAAATATAGTACTGGCTAATCCCAAAAATGTTGCCATAATAACTATCTCAGTATTGTTGTAAGAACACGGTTTCTTGATCTCATCGCTATCAACATTATCAGTAGCAATAGATATCATGGGAAAATCAGATAAGAGATTTATCAAAAGTATCTGGACTGGGAGCATTGGCAAATAATCTATTAAAAGAGATGCTATCGCTACAGCGTAAAAATTACCAAAATTAGATGATAGGGTAGCTCTAATATATTTTGATGTGTTTACAAAAGTTCGTCTCCCCTCCTCTATACCGTCAACTATAACTTTTAAATCTGACTGAAAAAGTATTAGATCAGAAGCTTCTCTCGCGACATCTGAGGCATTGTTAACGACAATAGCTACGTTGGCAAGTTTCAAAGCAGGGGCATCATTTATACCGTCTCCCATGTAACCAACAGTGTACTTTTTTTGCAACATTTCTATTATTTGGTACTTTTGCTCTGGAGAAACTCTAGCAAAAACTTTTCCTCTTTCTACAGCTTCTAGTTTTTTCTCATAATTAAATTTCTCAAAATCAAATCCAGATATAATCTCATTTGAAGAATCAGCGATTCCTACCTCAAAAGCAACGGCTCCTGCAACCTCTGAACTATCTCCAGTAATAATCTTTATATCTATCCCAAGATTTTGAGCTTTTTTAACAGCATCTTTAGTTGTGGGTTTAATAGGATCTGAAAAAGAAATTAAACCAACTAACTCAAGTCCTGATTCTTCGTCTTTAACTTTATACTCGTCTCCGCTAAATTTCTTCTTAGCTGTAGCAATAACTCTTCTGCCCATAGAACCCTGGCTCAAAATCCATTCCATTATTTCTTTTTCATCTTTTTCCTTTATATTTTTTACATATGGAAGTACATTTTCCTGAGCACCCCTAACTATTAAAGTGTTGAATGATCCTTCTTTAACTAAAACACTGTTTCTCCTTCTAGCAGGGTTAAAGGGATTTTCTCCCAAGCGCTCCATTTTTTTAATCTTTGCAATCTCTGCTCGTCCAATTTTTTTGAACAAAGCTAAATCAAAAGAGTTATTAGCTGCTTTTTTACTTCCAAAAACATTTGCCGCCATAGCAGAGTAGAGAAGAGCTTTCTTTTTATCTTTAGCAAAAACATCAGAAACAGATAAACTATTCTGGGTTAAAGTTCCTGTTTTATCACTACAAAGTATTTGAATACTCCCTAAATCCTCTATTGCAGATAATCTTTTCGCAACCACCTTCTTTTTTGCCAACTTTAATGCGCCTTGAGTTAAAGAGAAAGTTGTAACTAAAGGAAGAGCTTCAGGAATAACACCTACAGCCAGGGCTATTGAGAACAGTGCTAAACTTGGCAAGGAAACATTTTTTCCCTTAATTACTAATTGGGCAATAAATACTAAAGTTAATGTAACTAGGGTAAGTATCAAAATAAACTTACTAAATTTATTTATATGTTTCTCGAACCCACTTATTTCACTCGTTTCAACTGTTAATTTAGTTATGTTACCTATCTCAGTGTTTTTTCCAGTAAAAATAACAACCCCAGTACCATCACCTTCAGATATGGTTGTCCCCATAAAAGCAATATTTTCAGCCCTATAAATTTGTGATTCTTCTTTTGATAATGCTTTTGATGTCTTTCTAACGGGAATAGATTCTCCTGTCAGGGAAGACTCGTCTATATATAGATCATCGTCTCTTATAATTCTTAAGTCGGCTGGGACAATATCTCCAACTTCCAAAAGCACTACATCTCCAGGAACTAAGTCTTGAACAGGAATATATTTAACCTCCCCTGATCTTAAAACTTTGCATTGTCTGACTATTAAATCTTTCAGGTAATGTAAAGCCCTCTCTGATTTATACTCCTGATAAAATCCAAGAGACGTATTTATAACTATAAAAGCAACTATCATAAAACCGTCAAAAGTGTTGCCAAGCAAAAAAGCCACAGCTGCAGCAGCAAATAAAAGATATGTGAAAGCAGATTTGAACTGCCTAAAAAGAATATCAACCCATGTGGTTGTATCCGCATTTAAAACATTAGGACCGTAGCGTTTTTTCCTTAAAGAAGCCGTTTGAGAGGATAAACCACTACTAAAGTTGGTTGAAAACTCACTGCTTAAAGATTCAATATTTTTAGTAGTGTATTCAGAAAACTTCATAGGCAGGTATTTAAATAAATTGTAACACAGCGAAAATTAATACAGATTATCAAAAAATGAAAGATACTATTATGAATGCGATTAGAGCCATAAAAAAATAAAATAATGAAGACATTCTGGCCACTAGATATTTTTTACCTTTTAAAAACTTCAAGAAAATAATAAATATTACAACCTCTACTAACATATATTTAGAAAGGAAATAATCAGTAAATCTGTTTCCAGGCCTACTTTGAATATTCATATTAAATCCAAATATTTGGTAAGAAAATGGTGCAAAAACGGCAATACCCCCAAAAATAAAATCTATAAATAGGTGAGATAAGATACCTATAAGAAAAACAGCAGATAACATTCTAAAGAATTTTTTTCCAAATACATCTTTTTTCTGAAAGTAACTAAGAAGGTAAATTAGTGCCGACGCTACTATATATAAAAATAAACCATGAGTCACAAAAGATCTATGATCATCTACACAAGCCAAAATAGAATAGGCAATATCAAAATCTGGCAAAATAGCAGCAGTGATACCAAAAATCCAAAGAGCTGATTTTTCCTTCTCAGTTAAATTCTCAGTATATTTGTCAATTATGGGCTTTATAGCTAAACCCCCAGCTGTACTGTGATTTAAATACATATCAGTTAGAAATTATACATTTAAATTATATTCTTAGAAAATTGGTGTGGAAAAAAACCCCACACACCTATAGAATTAAACATATGGATACAAATATATTTACCGAAAATAATACTTTTTTAATGCTAGCTCTAGATCACAGGGAAAGTTTTAAGAAGTTTATTAATCCAAGCGATCCGCAATCTGTTCCAAATAGCGTTGCGATAGAAGATAAGAAAAAAATTATGGAAAAACTAAAAGATAAGTTCACGGGGGTTCTTATAGATACAGATTACGGCCTACCAGCTTATAAAGAATTGGAGACACATAAACCATTTTTATTACCCATGGAAAAGAGTGGTTATACGTTAGTAGATAATGAAAGACATAACACATTAATTTTAGAGGCAAAAGAGCTGAAAAATATGGGGGCCTCTGGTACAAAAGTTTTAATTTACTTTAATCCAGATCTTAAATCAGCCGAGAGTCAGGTTGAGATTGCCCGAACTGCTGTGGAAGATTCTAAAGCAAATGGTATGCCAATGTTCTTGGAAATAGTTACCTATGATATGTTTGATGAAGAAAAAGTTTATAGATCTGTAGAATATTTTATGAATCACGGAGTTGTCCCAGATGTATTTAAAATAGAGTTCCCTGGAAGCGAGTACATGTGTCAAAAAATATCAAAACTTTTGGGAAGTATTCCGTGGATTCTATTGACAAGAGGGGCTGACTATACATTATTTAGAGAACAGTTAATTATGTCTGTAGATAATGGTTGCAGAGGGTTTCTAGCTGGAAGATCTATATGGCAAGAATATTTTGAAGCTGAAGATGGCATGGAGAAAGAAAAATTCCTAAATGAAACCTTAACCTCAAGATTTGATGAGATAAGCAAAATAACCCTAGGAATATGATAATTTCATCTTGGAATGTAAATGGTATAAGGTCTATTTCCAGGTATGGGTTTTTTGAATGGTTGTATGAGTTCAACCCCGACATAATAGGTTTACAAGAAATAAAAGCTCAAAAAGACCAGATTCCAACATCTCTTTTAACTTCCGGATACCACTTGTATTCTAACCCTGCTGAAAGAAAAGGTTACTCTGGGGTAGCTGTGTATTCAAAAACAGAACCTATAAACATAGAAACAAAAATAGGACACGAGAGATTTGATTCTGAAGGAAGGTTCATAAAATTAACTTTCAAAAATTTCTCAGTAATAAATGTGTATATCCCTAATGGCGGAAGAGATATGTCTTCTATGGAGTACAAATTAGATTTGTACGACTTTTTTATTAAATATTTAAAAAATCTAAAAGATGAAAACTTAATAATAATGGGAGATTTTAATGTTGCTCATGAAGAAATAGATTTAGCACGACCAAAAGAAAATGAAAAAAATGTAATGTTTACATCAATTGAAAGAGAAAAACTAACTAATTTAATAAACTCCGGCTTTATTGATACTTTTAGACATTTGAATAAATCTGGAGGATTTTACACTTGGTGGGCGTATTATAGAAACTTAAGGGAAAGGGATATTGGATGGAGAATAGATTATGTCTTTATATCAAAAATACTGGAGAAGAATTTGAAAGAAGCTTTTATACTTAAAGACGTGAGGGGCTCTGATCATTGTCCAATTGGAATAGACATTAAAATTTAAATAAAAAACAGATATACTTTAAACAACATGAAATTTACTGCCGATTTCATCTGGGGCACAGCAACGTCCTCTTATCAAATAGAAGGAAATAACACCAACACTGATTGGTGGCATTGGGAAAACAATAAAAAAAGAGGACAAAAATATCCATTAGAGTCTTGTGGTATAGCCTGTGATTCTTATAACAGATTTGAAGAAGATTTTGATCTTTGTAAACAATTAAATAACAATGCCGTTAGAATATCAATAGAGTGGGCAAGAATAGAACCGAAAGAAGGAAAGTTTGATTATATTGAAATAGCCCATTACAAAAAGGTTCTTTCAGCCGCGAAGGAAAGAGGCCTAAAAACATTTGTTACTCTACATCATTTCTCTAACCCATTGTGGTTTGCAAAAAAAGGTGGGTGGGCCGCAATAAAATCACCAAGATATTTTGCAAGATACGCAGAATTTTGTGCAAAAGAATTAGGAGATTTGGTAGACACATTTACAACAATAAATGAGCCCCAAGTGTACGCTATGATGGGGTATTTAGCAGGAAAGTGGCCTCCCGCTAAAAAGAATCCTATTGGCTCTTTATTGTGCCAACTTAATTTTATGAGTGCCCACAACATGGCATATAGGAAAATGAAAAAAGTAGACAAAACACCTGTTGGCCTAGTTAAACAAATAGTTTGGTATGAGCCCTTTGATAAAAACCCAAAATTTTGGGATGTTCTAGTAGCAAAATTTATATATTGGTTAAACTGTGATTTCTTTTTAGGAGCAATTAGAAACAATTTAGATTTCATAGGACTTAATTATTACTTTACAAATCAGGTAAAAAATTTCAGGTTCACGCACCCCCCAGGAATGGTGAGTAATCTTAACTGGTGGATCAACCCCGATGGTCTGAAAAAAGTTTTAATGCATTTGAAAAAGTACGATGTCCCCATTTATATAACTGAGAACGGTTTGGCAGATTCTCAAGATAGATTAAGACAAATGTTTATTAAAAATATGTTGTCTGCAACTTATGAAGCCATGCAAAAAGGTGCCCCCGTAAAAGGGTACTTTCATTGGTCTTTGATAGACAATTACGAATGGCACGAGGGTTTTTGGCCAAAATTCGGACTTGTAGCAATAGACAGAAAAACCTTAGAAAGAAAACCCAGAAAATCATTTTATTACTATGCAAAAATTTGTAATAATAATTCATTAGATGAGTAGCATAAATATGAGAAAAATATTTGAAAGAAACCCAAGTGTCAAAAATCAATTTAAAAAGGCCGGCTCCTTAGTTAAAAAACTTTTCTCATTGAAAATAATAAGGGTATTGTTTTGGATTGTAGTTTTTATTGTTATTTCTCCCTTTATTTTATTTTTTATATTAAGACCAAAACCTCAAAAAGATATAAACTACGGAGTAACCTACAGTAATAAGTTTTCGGAACAAATGGGATTAAATTGGAGAGAGGTTTACATAGAAACGCTGGATGATCTAAAGATTAAAAATTTAAGATTAGTAGCTTATTGGGACGAGATAGAAGAAGACAAAGACATTTACGATTATTCAAATATAAAATGGCAACTTGAAGAAGCCGAAAAAAGAAATATTAATGTGATTCTTTCTATTGGAAGAAAAGTTCCAAGATACCCTGAATGTTTTGAACCAAAGTGGTGGAAAGAATTACCAAGCGACAATATAAGAGAACAAGAACTTTTAGAATATATTAAACAAACAGTAAACGAGTTAAAAGATTTCCAAAGTATAAAAATGTGGCAAGTAGAAAATGAGCCCTTTTGGCCTTTTGGAGAATGTTCTAACCCCGATATAAAGAAGGAAACAGTTATAAAAGAAATAGAAATGACCAAAAGTTTAGATTCTAGACCAATATTGGTACAGGATAGTGGTGAGGGTGGTGTGTGGAGACCCACGTACGAAATGGGTGATTATTTAGGAATTTCTATGTACAGAAGGATATGGTACGACTTTTGGGGAGTGTTTTTTGGCAGATTTATATATTTCCAATATCCTTTAAGCCATTGGACATATAAAATAAAGGCAAATTTAGTAGGTGTTCCAATGGATAAAATAATAATTACAGAACTTCAAGGAGAACCCTGGGGACCAAGAATAAACTCTGAGCTAACACAAGAAGAGAAGGATCACACAATGTCTAGGAACCACTTTATTTCCACTATAGATTATGCACAGAAATCTGGATTTAAAGATCTTTACTTATGGGGAGTAGAGTGGTGGTATTTTGAAAAGCTACATGGCAACTCTTTTTACTGGGATACGGCAAAAGCACTATTTAAATGATCTTCCAATTTTTCTCTTAGATCATCTACGTCTTCAAATTCTATGTATAAATCACAAACACTTCTAATTCTTGGAGAAGACGCCCCTTCTTTTACGGCTAAAATTAACTTTTTCCTCAGGGCTATGGCGTAACCGGCCTCCATGGCCATACCCTCACTAAGCTCCTTATGTGATACAAAGGCAATAACACCATCACATTCGGCCATAGCCGAAAATACCATCTTTGAAGAATCCTCTCTTGGTATCTCAATATCCTGCCAATTCTTAATATCTCTATCAAATATAAATGTGTCATGTCCCATATCATTTAAAATGGATGATAATTGCTCTAAATCTTTTTCAAGTTGAAATTTATTTTTTGTAGTAGTGTATTTGTAAATTATGCAAAACTTCATAAATTCTCCTTTAACAACACAAAGCCACCGTATATACCAGAATCATCCTCCATATCCGTTTTCTTTATATCAGGAAGTTTAAAGAAGCTCTGTTTCTGCAGCTCTTCAACTAAAAACTTATGAAAATATTCAAAATTATATATAGCTAAACCTCCGCCAAGAACCATTATTTCCGGATCCCACATGGAAATAACATTTATTAAGCCCGTAGCTAAATTTGATGAATACTTTTTCCAGATTTTCTCCCCCGCATCTTTATTAGGATTTACACCATATCTCTTCTTAAAAAATGACCCTGAACAAAAAGATTCAAATGTCCCTGCAATTCCACTACCATCAACAACAGAATCACTTTTTTCAATAACTTGATGTCCCGGCTCAGCGTTTATTAAATCATATTCATTTTCATATTTAACAACACGGGCACCACCCAAGCCCGTGCTTAAAGTTAGATAACCAACTACTTTCTTATCCCTCCCTGCACCAAAATAAGCTTCACCTAAAGCCCCAAGAGCAGCGTCGTTTTCCACTAATATTTTTGCGCTACTGTATTTTTCAGGAAAAAAGGATTTAAAATCTAAACCCTCAAGCTGAGGGTAGTTAGCACTTTTTTCTATTTTTTCATTTAGTTTTCCAGTGAGACCTGGAAATCCAAATGCTACAGCATCTACATCAAACCCTTCAGATACTTCATTCATGGCCTCGATCATATTTTTCCTTTGATACTCAATTTTGTTTTCAGTAGGAAATTTTACAATTTTTGATATACCCTTAAGATCAAGGGTGGAAGCTATTCTAGTAGTGGATCTTCCTAAATCAATAGAAATATACATTTATACATAAATATTATCAGATATACACCAAAGAGGTAACATCTTATGATAATATTAGCGACAAATGAGTAAAAAGGAATTAAAAAACAAGAAAAAGATTGGTTTGGCCTTAAGCGGGGGCGGTTGGAGAGGTATTGCCCATGTTGGTGTATTAAAAGCCCTAGAAGAAAATAATATTCCTATAGATTTCATAGCAGGAACGAGTGCCGGGGCGTTGTTCGGTGGTCTGTACAGTTATTTTGGCAATTATAAAGAGTTGGAAAATTTTGTAATAAGATTTGGTTATAGAGATCTCTTTAAGGCAGTGGGTGATCCAAGAATCAGAGGGGGATTTTTAAAAGGGCAAAAAATGATTAAATATTTAAATGAGTTAACTAACCATGCAAAAATAGAAGATTTAAAAATACCGTTTAGTGCGGTAACAACAGATTTAATAACATCTAAGTCCCATTACATTAGAGATGGAAAGTTGTCAGAAGCTATAAGAGCAAGTGTTTCTATACCTTTAATTTTTAGGCCTGTAAATAAAAATGGTATGAAGCTGGTTGATGGTGGTGTAACCGAGAATGTACCTATAAAATGCGTAAAGGATATGGGGGCAGATATTATTATAGCAGTAGATGTTAACACCGCTTATTTCCCAGTAACCGAAAAGGATTTAAATTCAACAAGACAAATAGCGGTGGTTTCAGCGAGAGCTGTTTTAAATACATTATCTGACTTTTTATCTTTAGAAGCAGATGTACTTATAGAACCTAAAGTAAATTCAAAAAACAAAACTTCTATTGGAGTCGGTTATTTTTTGGAGTTTGTAAAAGAAAAAGATATTATAAGAGTTGGTGAGGAATCTGCAGAAAAATCTATGAAAGAAATTAAAAAACTTTTGGGGATGTAATTTTTTAGGTAGAATGTAAAATATAGATATGAGAATAAAAGCTTTATTAATATTATTACTATTACCTTTAATAATCTTCGTAATTGTTGTAGCCTTAAATGATAAAACAGTTGGTAAAGGTGTTCCGTTTGATGAGGACACTAAAGAAAAGGAGGTTGCAAAAGTGCAGAATAAACAAAACGTCCAACCACCTGTAAATGTAGCACTGGACGTAACAAAAACATATAAAGTTATTCTCAAAACTACTGAAGGCGACATAACCATCAAAGTTAACCATCTAGATACTCCTCTTGCAGCATCTAATTTTGTGTACCTTGCAAGATTAGGATTTTATGACGATGTCATTTTCCATAGAGTTATAAAAGATTTCATGATACAGTCCGGAGATCCAACAGGGACAGGGGCTGGTGGTCCAGGGTATAAATTCAATGATGAACCCATACTTGGAGAATACACTAGAGGCACGGTTGCAATGGCCAACAGTGGTCCCAACACAAACGGTAGTCAATTTTTTATAATACATAAGGATTACCCACTGCCAAAAAATTATGTAATTTTTGGAAAAGTAATAGAAGGGATTGATGTGGTAGACAAAATAGCTGAAGCACCTACTGAAGCAAATCCTTTGAGTGGTGAGGAATCTAAACCAGTATCACCAGTTAAAATAAACAGTGCTGAAGTTATAGAAGAATAAAATAAATTATGATTATACTTATAAATGGTCTGATACTCACAATAATAAATATCGTTTCTATTTTTTCGGGACTTTATATTTATTATTTACTAAAATCCCAAGATCAGGTAGCAATAAGGATACTAGTAGCGTGCTTCCTATCAGTGTTTCTTTTCCTTTTATGGGAAGTTTTATCACATAGATTCTTTCCAAAAATAACTTTAAAAAGTAAAAAAGATCATGTAGGTACTTTTATTACAAGCTTAATTTGGACACCACTTATTTTTTTACCTCTAAGTTACTTTTTAAGTGAGGGTAGTGCTATATCAGGACAAAATATTACAGGAATTTGGCTTTTTCAAGCTCCAACTAATACTTTAATATTGCTCATATATAAAAATTTTTCTTCAATTTTTAGTGCGTTTAATAAAATAAGAAAAATTGAAAACAAAGGTATTTAATTTTAATATAGGAGGAAAATGGAAGAACAGAGTCAAAATACTAATGAGCAGAAAATGATGGAGAAAAATATAGGGATGGCTGTTATAGCATATATATTTTTCTTAATACCTCTTGTTACCGAGACCAAAGATGATAAGTTTGTAAAATTTCATGTCAAACAGGGGTTACTTATACTTTGTACTTATATTGCAATGCAAATATTAATTCGTTTTACCGTGGTGGGAAAAGTTGCATCTATAGTAAACCCAGTTATATCTATAATGTGTGCAGTTCTTGTTATTGTAGGGATATCTAACGCCTTAAGAGGCGAGGAAAAATATCTACCACTTATAGGTACCTACGCTGAAAAAATCTTTAAGTTCTAGTTTATTTAAGAAATTTGACTTGGTAAATATTTTTTAATTTGTATCCCTTCTTAGAGTAGTATTTTCTCGTTCCAATTGAGGATATTACAGAAATTTTCTTAATACCTAAGGATAAAGTTATTTCCTCGGCCTTTTTTATAAGCAACGAGCCCAAACCCATGTGCTGTGCCTTACCCTCTTCTTCTTTGCCAAAACCAACTACTTGGCCATATACATGTACTTCTCTTATAATAGCACTGCCTGATATCTCACTTATAAAAGCACCAATTTTTGGGATTGAGAGTCTTAAAAAACCAGCTATCTTGTCATCTTTAGTAACGAACTCCAAAAAATGCTCAGTAGAAAATTTTGTATCATAAATAGTGTCTCTTAATGAAAGCTTATCAGGGATAACGTCAATATCCTTTATCTCTCTGTGTCTTATTTCGTTTATTTTTAGTTTTTTATCTTTTAAACTTTTCTCAACAATTTGTCTAAAGTTGCTTTTCTTATTTCCCGCCACAATATCGTTAGAGGATATATCTCGTATAATCCTTGTTAATCTGCAATAACGCGGAGTAGATGTTATGCACTTTTCTAACACATATAAAAGTTGCTTTTCAGTATAAGGTCGCCATCTTTTCTTTTTATAAATATTATAAAGCTCGGTGTTTAGCACCAAAGAACAAGGATATATTTTAAGTTCATCTGGTTTGAAATTTTTGTCACTAAATAATTTTTTGTAATCCTCAATATCATTTTTTGGTGTGGACCCGTAAAGATTAGGCATCCAGTGAGCATGAATCTTAAAACCAGCCATTCTTAACAAATTAAAGGCATTTTCAGTTTCTTTCACACTGTGGCCTCTTTTGTTTAATTTTAAAATATCATTGCTTAAACTTTGAACCCCGATCTGTATTTTAGTAGCTCCAAGTTTTCTCAACTTTACAACTTCATCTTGCGAAATATAATCTGGTCTTGTCTCCAAAACTAACCCGACACATCTAGATTTGGCTGTTTCATTTACTTTTTGTGCTAAATATAAAGAGGGCCATGTAGTTCTTTTTTGCTCCCTTTCTTTAGTGGTGCTTAAATAGTTTGAGTTTTTAGGATTGAAATCATTTAAAGCATCAAAAACTCTCTTTATAAACCAAATTTGATAATTCTCTGGATAAAAAGACCATGTTCCTCCTAAAACTATTATTTCAACTTTATCTGTAACGTGGCCTATTTTTGTATAAGCCACAAGTCTGTTATAAACCTGTAGATATGGATCAAAATTGTTAGAAAGGGCTCTCTGGGCCCCTGGTTCAAGTGAAAGGTAACTTTTTGGGACTTTAGGATCGTTTGGACAATAAACACAGTTTCCAGGACATGGGTACGGTTTTGTCATAATAGCAACAGGCGTAACACCAGATGATGTCCTGACCTTTTTCATTTTTATTCTTTGTAAAAATTCCTTTTCTTTTTTAGGAGAAAATTTAATGTCTTTTTTATACTTCCTGTACGCCTCTATAATTTGAGATTTTGAAAAAGTTTTTAAGCTCAACGACGGATATCTGGCAATAATAAGGGCCACATCTTTTTCATCAGGATTATCTAAAACTGAGATTTTCCTGATAATTTGAAGTAAAATGTCCTTATCAGTTTTTTTCACTTTGTTTTTCATATGATAAAAGAAAAAGATAGACAGATTTTAGAACTAAACAAGAAATTTTACCAATCAGTAGCATACAGTTTTTCTGAAACAAGGCAAACCCCTTGGAAAGGGTGGGGAAGAGTAGTTGAACTTATTAGTGATGTTTTAAAAAATGAAAAAATAAAAATATTAGATCTTGGGTGTGGTAACGGCCGATTTTTGGAATATATAAAGAAAAGTTTTTCAAATTATGAATATGTAGGCATGGATGAAAATGAAGATCTCCTAAAAGAAGCCATGAAAATGAATAAAAAGAACAAAAATGCCAAGTTTATAAAAAAAGATATTTTTAAGGATATTAATAAAATAGATGGAAAATATAATTTACTAGTTGGATTTGGCATTACACATCATATTCCAGATGAAAGATTTAGAGAAAAGTGGTTCGAAAATGTAATAGAGCTTTTGGAAAAAGATAGTGACGTTCTTTTAATTTTTACTTTTTGGGAATTTGATAAAAAGCCAGGAGATTACTTAATAAGCTGGGACAATAAACCAGAAGTAGCTCGATTTTGTCACAAATATTCAAAAAAAGAGATAAATAGAATTGTATCTATGCTCAAAAAACATGATATTAATTTAATAGAAAAGTTTGAATCAGATAATAAAAATTTGTACTTAGTATTTGGTAGAATATAAATATGTCTGAATGTATATTTTGTAAAATAGCCGACGGGGAAATACCATCTATAAAAATATGGGAGGACGAAAATTTTCTAGCTTTTTTGGATATTAACCCCGTTTCAGAAGGAATGACTTTAGTAATTCCTAAGGAACATAGAGACTCACGAATTTTTAAAAATGATGTTAATCTACTGTCTAAAATAATGGAAGCATGTAAAAAAGTTTCTGAAATGTTAGAAAGTGGTCTAGATATAGAAAGGGTGGGTCTAATATTCGAGGGAATGGAAGTGAATCACCTACATGCCAAACTTATTCCAATAAAAAAGGGTGAGAATATAAAACAAATATTAAACTCTAGCAACGAAAAACCAACCACAGAAGAACTTAAGCTTGTTTCTGATAAAATCTTGAGATCTTAGAAATTATTCCTTAATCATTCTTGATTCAAATATCTTCTTTTTGTTATCACTTGCAGAAAAGTAGAAGTAAGTTGAAAGAAGAACAAGACCTATACCTAGAGATAAAGCTACGTATTGATCAAAACCTGTATCTGGTACAGATGTTTCTCCTTCATTAGATGTTGGGGAAGTAACACTACTTCCTGAAGGCATTGTTTGACCTAAATGTAAAACAAAAGATATTTTTTCAGAACCTTGTGATATTTCTATGTTGTGATCTCCTGATTCCAAATTTGTAGCAAAACTCCAAGCCCCCGACGCATCAGAAGTAACTGCACTACTAACTTCTCCTATTTTTATAGAAACTTCCGATGATGGTTCAGCAACACCAGACAAAACGGGGCTAGGGCCGTTATACCACCACGAAGGATAAACTTTTCCACCTGTCTCTAGAGCACCTATCTTTTGAAGCCCTAATGTGGCTGCAAAGGATAGTTTAACTGAAAATAAAATAGTGGAAAAAATTAAGAAATATTTTGAAATTTTAAGTGGTTTTGTTTTCATATGCGTGCTTTAATTCTATATTCTTTTACTTAAAAAGGTCAACACCTAATTAGAGATCAGAAAATAAATTTAATGTAGAATTAATACATGAGTCCTGAAAGTTTTCCTATAAATTCCCAGGAAGATAATGGCCAAATGACCATTTGGGATTTGGAGGGTATAAATGATAAACCTGATGGTAATGAAGACGGAACAGGTGTTGTAAGTGAAAGTAGCGACAGTATCAAAGAAAATATAAATGGAAGGATGCCTAGGGAAACAGTAACAACTCTCGGACATAACAACGCAGAAAAACAAGGTGATCCCAAAAAACCCAGCAAGTCAGAAAGAATAGATTACAATAAGTGGTATGAGAACCCAGTAGCAAGTGCAGTGTATGAAGTACTTGAAAATTCTGGTGGGATGCCTCTAACCAATTGGCAAGTGTACAGCCGTGTACGAAAAAGGCACAAGATAGATACTAACACTGGTGAGGTTAGCAGAATTACAAAAAAATGCGGTAAAGTTTATAAGACAGAGGGTGGGAGACATTATTATTCCGGCTGGAACACAGAAAAATACCCACCAAAGCCCGTAGGGGAACCCGAAGTTCCTAATGACAATATAGTACAAGATCCGGAAACTGGTAAGTATGTCGAGACGACCTCGGAAAGAAGAGAAGATTGGTGGAATGTTGGGCCAATAATGTCTCCCTCAGATGCTTACCACAGACAAGAACTTGATAGAGAATTAAAAGAGGAAAAGAGAAGAGAGGAAGAGGAACAGAGAAAAAGAAGGGAACAAGAAAATCAAAGCAAAGAAGAATAAAACAAAGAACTAGCTAACTTTTGTCTCCACCCCATGTGAAGCTAGAAATCTTGTTGCTTCTATTGCTGCCATACAACCAAAACCTGATGCACTAATAGCTTGTTTATAAATATGATCATGGACATCCCCAGAAACAAAAACTCCTTCTTTAGAAGTTCTGCACCCATCAAAAACTTTAACATAACCTTTTTCATCCAATTCAACAAAATCATTTAAAAATCCGGTATTTGGTTGATGACCAATAGCAACAAACACACCTCTAACATCATCTAAAATATTTTCTTTTTCAACTTCTATACCATCTTCAATGACTTTTGTTGAAATTTTTAAACCTTCAACAAAATTTTCACCTAAAACTTCTTTTACTTGGGTATTAAATAAAAACTCTATTTTTGGATTTTCAAAAGCTTTCTTCTGCATAATTTTACTTGCTCTTAATTCTTCTTTACTTTTCCTTACCAAAACATAAATTTTAGAAGCAAATCTTGTTAAAAATGTCGCTTCTTCCATAGCAGAATCCCCACCCCCAACAACAGCTATAACCTTATCTCTAAAAAAGAACCCATCACATGTGGCACACGCAGAAACTCCTTTTCCAATTAATTTTTGTTCACTCTCTATTCCCAACCATTTTGCAGAAGCACCTGTCGCAACAATAACTGATTTAGATAAATAAACGTCCCCACTTACTGTTTGTACTGAAAAATTTTCTTCAAAAGATCCGGTGATTTGTTTGGCATTTTCATCAATAAATCTGGCCCCGTACTTTTCTGCTTGCTTTCTCATGTTAGATACAAGCTCGGAACCTGTAACACCTTCCGGAAATCCGGGAAAGTTTTCAACATTACTTGTTATTGCTAATTGACCACCAGCAGATTCCCCAGCTATTACAAGAACATTTAAAAAAGCTCTAGATGCGTACAATGCCGCTGTTAACCCAGACGGCCCACTACCCAAAATTATTAGATCAAAAACAGTACTTGATTCATACATGCAAATATTGTATTACACTTATGTAGTATTTGAAATTATTTTATAAATAATAACTAACTATGCCTAATAAAAAAACAAATAAAAGAAGAAAAGAAGACGAAGTTGATGAAATTGATGAAATGGGAGAAACTGATGTTGCTCCCGAAGATGGGGAAGAGCAATCAGAAGAAATTCTACCAGATGATATACAGGATGCTCTTGGAATGAACAAGCCAGAAAGAGCTGCAAAAATAAAAGAAATTGATTACATATCCGAACTTGAAAATGATGCGGATGGTTTTGATGTCGATGATCAAAAAGGTGGTTTTAGCGACGATTTCGGTTCCGAATTAGAGTAAAATATTATTAAAATATAATCTTCCAACTGTTATCATTATTGTGTGATACTACTGCCTAGTAATAAACCCAAATATTTTAAATCGTTGGTTCTTTTTGCTTTGATAGTGTTTTTGATATCTTTCCATGACGGAATAATTTCCTATGTAACTCCTATAATAATGAATCGAAAGTATAACAGCGCTCTAATTGTGGGTTCTATACTTTCCATATCCTCGTTCTTTGGAATATTTTTTAATTTATTTACAACCAAATTCTTCCGTAAAAAAACATATCATTTTTTTACCACTAGAATGATATTGTTCTCTCTCATAACAACAGTGATTTTAATCTTATCCCCAAAGAGCACGTGGGCATTTGTCATAGCTATGATTACTTGGTCAACATACTATGAACTTAGAAATTATGCTAAGTACGATTTTGTGGAAAGATTTCAACCTCCACGGAAAAATGCAGAATCGTGGTCAATTTTAACCACTTTTCAATCACTAGCATATATGTTAGGTCCCGCTCTAGCACTTGTATTAATAAAAAACGGGGTAACATCTGTTTTAGCAGGATCTTTAATTGCAATATCTCTAACTGGCATTTGTTTTTTAATTTTTCAAAAACTTTTTGGTAAGGAATCGGGTGATAAAGAAGGGAAAGGTGAGATAAAAGGGTTATTTAGCGAAGTTAAATTAATCCATATTTTAGCCAAAAGAGTTTGGCCTCTTGTGCTTTTCACTTTTGCATTAACTCTTTTGGATGTGTCAATGTGGTCAGTTGGTATTTTGTATTCTGAACAACTGAGAATGCAAAACGAAATAGGGGGCTTGTTTATAACAACATATGGTTTACCGTCAATACTTGTAGGCATAATAACACCTAAAATATATGGAAGGTTTGGAAAGAAAAGAACCGCATTTTTATTTGGCATTTTATCGGGCTTCTTACTTTTACTTCTTGGGGTAATAAAAAACACGTACCTAATACTTGGAACAGTTTTTATTATGGCGGCAGTTTCTGGTATATCTTTTATATTAATTTATGCAACATTTGAAGATTTTGTTACCAGATTGGACGGAGAAGGGAATAGTATGGTTAGCATACTGCAAATAACCCAAAATTTTGCATATGCTTTTGGACCTATATTTTTTGGTTTAATCTCAAGAGATAATGATTTCTCATCTTCTTTTATAGCCGGTGGTGAAATTCTTATGTTGTTTTCCGTTTTAGCACTATCAACAATCCCAAGAAAGATTAAAATGCCTCATAAGGAAATAGCAGAGAAAATCACAAGGAAGATTGAGGATGTTAGTAATGATATAAGCGAAAGTTTAGAAAAAATTTAATTTATGGATTTTTGTTGTAGAATTTATTAAAATGTCTTGGTTTCTGGTAGTTTATTGAAAATTTAGTTGCTTGCACTGGATTAGCTCAGAGGATTTGTTGAAAATCTATTTACGTGCACCTGGAAGGAGGCCTTGACTCGCAAAA
>Ga0116174_10000593_pt1 | contig 36021 bp, 30 predicted proteins | sample AD_UKC087_MetaG_FD_89801 | JGI IMG/M metagenome (GOLD analysis project Ga0116174, IMG submission 89801) | Active sludge microbial communities of municipal wastewater-treating anaerobic digesters from USA - AD_UKC087_MetaG | ecosystem: Engineered > Bioreactor > Anaerobic > Digestate | place: USA...
ACTCCTTGTTCCTCCTGTACACAAGCTCTTTCTCTTATTATACAGGATTTTTATTATTAGTGGCTCACTTTTTTATTATCATTTGTGCCATATCTGGCTCAGTTTTATTTTAGCATACATAGGCATTAAATGTCTCAGTTTTGATAATTGATTCGCTAACTTCAATATTGTTTTTTAAATTTGATGGATTTGCTGATATTCCCAAAAAAATTGCGGTGACTAATGAGATAACATAATTAATTTTCATCTTTATCCCTCCTAATACAAATAGGACAATACGTCCTATTTGTATTATAACATCTTTATGCATAACTGTCAATAGGTTGCCTTAATTTTACAATAAAATTATGCAAACACAATAATTGTAAAATTTACAATTATTTATAGGACAATTTGTCCTATAACCTGCGAATAAATCTCCTCCTGTTCTATAATATAATAGAAGAAAATTGTAAATTTACAATTGAGGAGGGAATGTATGTTCGTAAGAATAAGAAATCTTCGCGAGGACAGCGATAAGACCCAGCGCGAAGTATCGGAATATCTTTTCTGCGATCAGTCGCTGTACTCCAAGTATGAAAGAGGGCTCCGCGATGTTCCCGTTGGCATAATCATAAAGCTTGCAGAGCTTTATGGCACCAGTACTGATTATATTCTGGGGCTTACTGATGAAAAGGAAAAATACCCAATAAAAAAGTAAATCCCCCGAGGAGCAGCGGTTCTCCTCAGGGGATATTTTTATGAAAAGTCAATTCATCTGGGATTTAGCTACTTCCTTGAGGACGTGTTCCATGACCTCTTCGGTAGTAGGCACTCTTCCTTTGCCTAACTTATTTATGGGGTTTTTGGGGTCTTTGCAGGCTTCTGCGATAGATGCTTCGATCTCGCGTCTTACTTCTTCTTCTGATACTCCGTTTTTTACAGCTATTTCCTTTAAAATGTCATTTATGTTCATATTCCCTCCAATAGCAGCTTTTACCGTTAAAAGCACCGTTCGTGTTGTTTGTCTTGTGATGTTATTATGCCCCTTTTGCGCTTACTTTTTCACATATACTCCGACGATCTCGGAGATATAAGCGCGGTGGTACGGATCCGTGCCGAAGAATTTGGCGGGGATACCGTCATCTGTGAGAAAACCGCTCTCCTGAAGGTCATAGCTGTAGAGCTTGCGGCAGACCAGTACAAGTTCTGCCTCCTCAAAAGCCATGCAGCCGTCTATCTCAACAGGAGTGAGACCTGTCTCCTCAGCCTTGTTGCAGTCCCTGCCCGAATGGGAACCGCAGAAGGAGAGGGCTTTTCTGTATTCCTCGCCATAGAACGAAGCTGTAAAGCACTCGCCCTTCTCGACGAAGTCATAGGTATAGCGGTTAGGTCTGATGTAGCAGATAAGGACGTTCTTGTTCCAGAGAACACCCAGCTGACCCCATGAAGCGGTCATTGTGTTGAAGCTGTCCTTATCGCCGCCGGTCAGGAGCATCCACTGTTTGCCGATCTTATCGAAGGGATTGAATGAAAGCTCACTGATGTCGATTTTTGTAAAAGCCATGATGTTGTTCCTCCTTTTATTATTATCACGGAATAGTATATTCGGAAACAACGCGGCTTATACGTTATCAGTGAGTGTTCAGTGCACTTTTATAGCGTAGTCTGAGCTTATCTGTAATAAGAGCGATGAATTCCGAATTTGTTGGCTTGCCCTTTCCTGTATCAACGGTATAGCCGAAGAAGGAATTGAGGGTATCCACGTTTCCCCTGTCCCATGCTATTTCGATAGCGTGGCGGATAGCACGTTCCACCCGTGATGACGTGGTATCGTAGATACCTGCCACAGTGGGATAGAGGAGCTTAGTTACGCTGTCAAGGAGAGTTTTGTCCTTGATAGAGTAAAGGATAGCCGTTCTGAGATAGTGGTATCCTTTTATATGAGCGGGCACTCCCAGCTGATGTATCATGTCGGTGACGACCACCTCCATGTCATCGCTGAGACTGCTTACCCTGTCTCCGAGAGAAGAATTGATAGCGGTGCAGAGGTCCTCTGCGCTGTATGGTCTGAGCATGAATCTTGAAGCGCCGTTTTCCATTACCTGTCTTTCGATGAATTCATTGTCATAGGCAGAAGTAATGATAAAGACAGGGGGCTTTACGCCCGAGTCCTTCACGGTCCTCATGACCGAGATGACGTCGCCGTTCTGGGACGATATGTCCATTACAGCCACATCCGGGGGCTCCTTCTTGATAGACTCAAGTATTATACCGCAGTCTCTGCGCCTTGTATAGGCATACATTCCCTTTTCGCGGAGCTTATTAGCCACGCTTACACCTGTTTCGGCGGAATCATCGCCGATAAGTACCTTTACCTTGTTGTTCATTATTTATACCTCCTTTTACTTGACGGTACATGACCGCTCAATAATGATAACACGAAGCAAAAGGTGGCTGCAACGGGATTTTTTAGGTTCTTACGGTATTTTTGGGTGGGAAATGTAATAACCCATAGCTGTTATAAAACGCCGTCGAAAACGGCTGTCGTAATTGAAGTTATGTGGGAAAAAGCTGCGGTCATTTTTTCTTTTTTCCCGTGAGTATGCCCTCTGATATCTCCCTGACTCTTGTGCCTTCGGGGAAAAGCTTGTCGGCAAGCTTCTGAAGAGGGTTCTTTTTGACCGCTTTTGTATGTACGGGAGCGAGTTTTGGTTCATTGGCGGGTTTTCCCCATTTTTTGAGACCAATTTCGGACAGAGTGGGCTTTATCAGATCTCTGTCGCCGATATAGCTGAACTTTTCGATGAATTCCAGCGGCAGCTGACAGCCTTCGCCGCCGTATTTCCCGATGAAATCTCCGAAATGGTGGTAGACCATCTGTTCAAAGTCCTGTTTTCCCGCAGATATCTCCTTATTTTTCTCCATGGCGTCTATGAGCTGACGCTGGAGCTCGGTCTCCGGGGAGAAGTCCTCAATAAACGTAAGGGGACCAAGTACGATGAAGCCCAGCATACGGGCATCGCCGCAGAAATCGCTCCTGGGCTTTTTATTCTGAGGAGTATCGAAGCCGTAGATTGCATAGAGAGCAAGGGCGCACCTGAGAGCGGTGAATTTTGGCTCCTCGATATCGTAGAGGTGTTTTTCCTCGATGAAGCCGCGGAGTCTTCCCGACTTTACCATCAGGGGCAGTACAGGCTGGAGCATAAGTGCTCTCATACCCTTCAGTATAGGCGCCTCAACGTCGTTTGACAGGTCGCTTCCGATGTGCAGGATATTTGAAGCCTCAACTCCCGATTTCTTTACGACTGTGCCGATATATGCTGTAGCCGCGGAATCGGGGATATTCTGCTCGGCGGGGATAATGAGCGCATCATATTCATCATAGCCGCAGTCGCAGAGTATCTTTACCAGAACGTCCCTGGGATATATTGACTCCGAGGTGATGATTATCTTATTCTTGCAGTCCTTTGCCTTGTCGAAAAGGAGCTTTCCCGTATGTCTGGCAAAGGCGAAATGGTGTATAAGGTCGCACTCGCGGTTGAAGAGCTTTTCTCTTCCTGCGGGAGTGATACCGCTCATCTTGGTGAAGATGTCGTATATCTTCTCAAGGGTGACATTGCTCTTGAGAGCGTATTTTTTCTCCGCAGCCTTCTGCGCATCTGTCCTGAGCTGAGTGAAGGTCTTGTTTCCTGTATTCAGCAGGGCGAAGTCATCCTCCATGAACAGGAAAAGATCCTCTGGCTGAGAGAATGGGGTGATAACGAGAGTATCCCACATTTTGAAGCTGGCAGCCCTGTGGTCGTTTCTCTCCACCTCATGGAGCATTTTCACCATCAGCTCCGCCTGAGTGTCGCAATCGGGTTTTATCGGTGAAATATCGTCATTCATACGAAGCCTCCTTCCTTAATCTTCACCGTCAGCCTCAGCAGGCTTCGGCTCGATACCTCTCATTTTCTGATATTCGTCCAGAGTCATGGCGCCGTCGGAGTTATAAGCTCTGACGAGGGCGTCCTTGCTGGTGAATTTTTCGGAATATTCGCCCTTTTCGTCCTGTATGTACTTGCCGTACCACTGTCCGAAGAAGGACCATACAGCGTTGTCACGGAAGGCGGCGTCCATATCGGGAACGCTTCCGCACTCGCTGAGAGCTATTAGCTTATCGCTGCCCACGAACTTCTGGACAGCAGCAAATTCCTCATAAAATCTGCTTCCGTAGTCCTTCTCGCCGTCAAGGTAGAGGTCTACCGCGGCAATATCGAAGGTACGCTTATCTACCAGAGAGTTCTCGCTCTGACCGTTCCATATCCAGATAAGGTTGTCCAGCTCGAAATATTTTGTAAAGCGGTCATAGATGAGCTGCCAGAGCCATTTATATGGAGCATTTCCCTTGGCGCCCCACCAGTACCAGTCGCCGCAGCCCTCGGGCAGAGGTCTCCAGAGCACAGGAACTCCCCTGTTTTTGAGAGATGTGAGCTGTCCCGCCATGCTGTCGATGTCAAGTATGAGGCCGTAGCACTCTTTGGAAATAGTGCCCTTGCTGTAGAGCTCTCTCAGCTCCTCCTCGGTGAGCTCCGCTATCTTCTCCTCGGTGACAGCCTTTGACAGGTCAAAGTCCGTATCCTCGGTGCGGATACCGCTCTTCTTGTCCGAGGGAGGCTTCCAGAACCAGCTCACACAGGTGATACCGCCATTGAGGTACCATTCCGCTGCGGCATCTATCTCCTTGAAGCTGTCATCGTAGTTTTCATCGGGGACCTCAAAGTTTGAGAAGCGTATAACGGGATATTTGCCTGTGGTTCGGTAGATAAGGTCCATTTCTGAGTTATTTCCGCCATAGGCATACTGTCCCGTGATGATGTATTTTCCGTAGTTGTCGCTGAGGAAGCTCATGAGCTCCTTAGCGGACTCCCCTGCGTTCTTGTTTACCAGCTCGCCCTTGGCGTCGTAGCTGATATCGCTGAGGGAGGTATTGTTCTCTATCTTGAGATAGTCTATGCACATATCCCCGTTCTGTGGAGTTATGGTAAGCTTCTGCTTGCCCTTTGTGAGGAAGACTCCGTAAATGGTGATATAGGTGAACTGGTCATTGTCAGTGGTCCTGAACACCGTCAGCTGTTCGTCACCCAGTGACAGGCGGCAGTCCACAGCCTTTTTTGCCGAGATGTTGAAGGAAAGGTCATAGTGCTGATTGCTGGGCACGTCCACCTCAAAGGTGACCGAAGCCTCGCCCTTGTCGCCGAAGCCTGTGACATAGCCCTCACCGCTGAATTCGGGAAGGTCAGCAGCAGCCTTTGCACCGCCCTTCAGCTCGCCCTTTTCCGCCTCATAGAGGTTGCCCGACTGGGTCTTCTCTATCTCGGGGAAGGTCACGGGGTAATCGGGGAAGGTCTCCACAGGTGCCGTGGTAGTGGGTTCAGTTGTCTTTTTTGCGGTAGTTTCCTCGATTATAGGTACGGAGGCTGTTACCGAAGCCTTTTTGCTTTTGCTGCAGGCTGAGAACGCCGATGCGGCAGCTCCCAGAGCAGCTGCAAGAGCGATGAACTTGCGAATATCCATTTGTTCCTCCTATATCAGGCCTTGACAGTATATGTTTTTCCCTGTTCCGTGGCGAATACCACAGCGCCGTCCTCTATACGTGAATCGACGGACTCTCCGCCGCAGGTTATGCTGACCACGGAGTTTGTCCTGAGTCTGAGCTCACCGCCCAGAGCCGAGTATATCTCCGCGGAGCTGAGCTTGTTCTCTATCCAGTTAATATCCACGATAAAGCCGCCCTTGGCTCTGAGTCCTCTTACGTGACCCTTGCTCCACTCATCGGGGAGAGCAGGCAGCAGGTAAACACAGCCGCCGCAGCTCTGGATAAGTGACTCTGCGATAGCGGCAGTGCCGCCCAGATTGCCGTCTATGCTCATTGAGGGCTTCCACGACATCATGTTGGGAGCGGTGTAGTGAGACAGCAGCCTTTTCAGATTTTCTGATACCATGCGGCTGTCATAGAGCCTTGCCCACATATTTGTGACCCATGAGCAGCTCCAGGCTGTACGTCCGCCGCCGTTGATAAGTCTGCGCACAAGAGTAGCTCTTGCGGCGTCTGACAGCTTTGGAGTACTGAGCGGAGTTATGAGGTCGGCGGGGTGGAGTGCGAAAAGCTGTGAGATGTGGAGGTGACCGATATCGGTCTCATCGAAGTCCTCAGACCACTCCATTATCTGTCCGTACTTGCCCACCTGAGGCTGAGGAAGCTTCTTTACAGCCTCCACAAGCTTCTCTGCCAGCGCCTCGTCTCTGCCCAGTATTGCGGCAGCCTTTATGACATCGGAGAACAGCACCGTAAGTATCTGTGAGTCGATGGCAGGTCCCATACAGAGGCTTGCCTTAGCGCCGTTTCCGTCTATATATGTGTTTTCGGGGGATACGGAGGGACCTGTTACCAGTCTGCCGTTCCTGTCCTCGGCAAGGTATTCCAGGAAGAATTCCGCAGCCTCCTTCATTATATGGTACTTCTCGCTGAGAAAATCCTTGTCGAGGGTGTACTCATAGTGCTCGAAGATGTGCAGAGCCAGCCACGCGCCGCCCATAGGCCATATGGTAGCCGTCGGGTTCTCGTCCTGAGGAGCGGTATCGCCCCATATATCCGTATTATGGTGACATACGAATCCCTTTGAGATGCCGTACATCTCCTTTGCGGTGACTCTGCCGTTGCCGCAGACCCTTTCCAGAAGGTCGAAAAGAGGAAGGTGACATTCGGAAAGTCCGCAGCTCTCAGCAGGCCAGTAGTACATCTCGGTGTTGACGTTGAGAATGTACCTGCTGCCGATATGAGCGGCGGTAAGGTCGTTCCAGAGACCCTGTAAGCCCACAGGCTGAGTGCCTGCGCGGCTGCATGATATCATAAGGTATCTTCCGAAGTTGAAGTAAAGCTCAAAGAGCTTGTTATCGTTTATAAGACGGCGGCAGTCCTTGTTGTCCAGCTCGTCGCCCTTGAGACGGTCTATTCTCTCCGCGGTGTTGAGGAGAGCGATGTCCTCCTCCTCACTGTTGTCGCTGAGGGAAAGCTCCACGCGGTCGAAAAGCTCGCGATAGTCATTGACATGGCGGTAATAGAGCTCATCATATTCGCACTGCAAAGCCATTTCCGTGTCAACCTCTGCGGACTCGGCATAGCTCTGGCTGTAGAAGTCTGTGCGGACCGAGAGTATCATCATGACCTCGTCGGCATTTTCAACTACAAGCTTGCTTCCTACGGTCTTTACAGAGCCGTTTTTTGCGGAGGCTCCGAGACAGGCAGCAAAGAGTATGCCGTTTGCACCGCCTGTGCCACCGCTGAAAAGTATCATATTCTCTCCGCAGGGACGGTTGTCGTCGTAGAGATCCTCGGGGCTGTCTATGCAGCAGGAGAGAGATACCTTCTGAGGCTCAGATGCGCTTATGCGCACAGCCATGACCTCATCGGGAGCGGAGACGAAATACTCCTTGGTATATGTTACTCCGTTGACTGTGAAGGAAGCGTCGGCAACAGCGCTGCCGATGTCAAGGCTGCGGGAGTACTCCCTTGCCCTGCCGTCCAGCCGGAGGTCTATCTTCAGCTCGCCCAGGGGCATATATCTGCGCATATTGGGCGTAACGCCCTGCATCTTCGCAAAGGCAGCCTCCTCGGCTTCCGAGGGCTTACCCTCCAGGAGCAGACTGCGGGCTTCCCTGAAGCCCTCTACCGCGTCGGGATTGATACGGTGGCGCAGACCGCCTGACCAGAAAGAATCCTCATTGAGAGTGATAGACTCCTTATCGGGCGTACCGCTTATCATAGCTCCGATACGTCCGTTTCCGATAGGGAGAGCTTCTATATAGCTCTCAGCGGGAGAATCGTATTTCATTATAGTTTCAGTACTCATTTGTATCTCCTATGGGAATATAGTATCGTTGGTTCATAGCGTGTGGATATTATGTCAATAGTTTGTGTATCTTACTATTATAACATAAATGCTTTAAAATAGCAAGTGGCGCGGCGATAAAGCCGATATTTTACAGTATTATGCCGCGAAACAGGCGGCGGAGGCACTCCGCTTATAACATAAATGAATATAAATATCAAGTATGGTATTTAGTGATTAGTTGTTAGTGCTTAGTGCTTAGTTGGTTGTTAAGGGCGGCACCCAGCCTTTTCATTTTGCGGCTTGTAAAGAAGCTTACGGAACGCCGAGGTTGACTCCCTATAGTATAGGGAGATGTCCGAAGGGACAGAGGGTCTCGGCTCCTGTTGGGAAGCGTTCCCTACGAATTTGTACCGAATAGTGCTTGGTTTGGTATTGACAGTATGAAGGCGGTGCGATATAATGGATATATATTTTTTGTTTTAACATGAAAAATCTTCGTCTTTTCTGCCCCCTGAAATCACTTATATATGAAGACTATCCGAAAGGAGCATCATCATGAAAAGGGTATTATGTTTAATTGCGGCTTCAATGCTTGCTTTCAGCACCTTCTCATGCAGTGAGAAGAAGAATAAAAAGTCCTCGGCACCCGCGGCGGATACCACTGTGGATACAGGTGAGGATATTTCGGGAGAGCCCGTTGAAAGGGAGTTTATGACATATTCCGCCGAGGATTTCTCCGCAGTAAACGTGGAGACCACCATTACGGACAGGGAGTTTCCCTATAAGCGCTGCGAATTCTCCTCAAAGGAGCAGGACTTCGGCAACAGGATATCCCCGTGCAGGGACGAGAAATACCGCGACAGGTTCATGGAATATTTAAACAACGGCTACCGCGATGAGCGTTTTATGGCAGACAGGTTATCGGAATGGGAGATGAGCTTTACCGATCCCGATAGTTTTATCATCACCTCCGCAATTGGCTGCGGCACAACTGCCTATATAGCCGTTAATTATGATACGCTCTGTTACGGCTGCCATGAGAGCTCGGTTTTCTGCTATGATACGGAAAAGGGAGAGCTGAAGGAAATATTCCATCACTCCGACCCCGAAAACAGCCTTGAGATAAGGCAGATATGCTCCGTCCGCGGAGAGCTTTTCGTGGATACGGATACCATGGGAATATGCCGCTTTGACGGGGAAACAGGCGAGATGGAGCAGATACTGGAAAGCGAAGATGACGGTTATGGCCACATGGTCCCCAATGACGCCGACAGGCTCATAGTTACATTTTCCGTCCCTCAGAGGGAAAAGGTTGACAAGGACTATAAGCCCAAGGAGGGAGAAGTAGTATACTCCGACAACAATGAGAACTTCTTCGTTGAGCATGGCTCGGACATGATCATGAAGGAGTACGATTTCGATACGGGGGAGTGGAAGGAGCTTTATTCCGTTTTCAGCCCTGCTGAAGAAAGCAAATGGGGCACAGAGGAGTTTCCCGACATATACGGGGAGCTCTTTGCGTGGAAGGAAAAGCCCGAGGGTACACGAAAATATGACGTTGTCACCGAGGAATACAGAGTGTCCACAGGTCTCAACAACTGCGATATAGTATATGCGGGCAGGGATAAGCTTATTCTCAGCCTTTCCAACGGCGGAGGAAATGGCGGCGTATCTAAATATGTCCTGCACGAATTCGACTTTGAGACCATGCAGCACTATGTTATTGATTATACCAGCTACGGCGGAAACTGCATTGCCTTCGGTGACGGAGTTATCACATATATGGGCGGTATGCGTACAGGCGGCGCTTACTACATCATGCCTGCTCTGGGACTTGTTTTCCCTGTTGAGTCAGCTCCTCTTGATGACGAAAGCATGATGAACATGAGCTCGGGACTTTTCGGCAATGACAGAAAAAATGCGATGTTCATGACCTACCGTCCTACAAAATCAAAGCCTGTGACGGTAAGTACCCCTGACGGTGACTTCACACATACGGAGTATTATGACTATGAGTACATATACTTCTGGTTCACTGCGGAGGGAAACGATGAATAAGAGAATAACCCTGATACTGGCGGCAGTTTCGGTGCTGGGCTGGGGCTGCGCCGAGAAGAAAAAGGTCAGCTCTGTCACTGAGGAAGTCGTTGGCGACTACGCCGAGGACAGCGAAATAAGTACAAAGGCAGAGTACAGCGACAGCGATTTCAAGGTGCTGAACGTCACCCTGAGCTATCCCGAGGGAGAGGCTCCCGTAAAGGTGGAGAGCACAGACCTCAGCGGCATTGAGGTGGGCGAGAGGATACCTGTCTGCAACAGGGCGGAGTTCGCCGAGCAATGCTACGGGCAGGAATACTGGAACGACCAGTCTGTATATAACTGGCAGGATTTTGTAGACAAGCCCATAGAGGGAGTCATAGAAAGCTGTTATACCGAGAATGACCTCTGCTTCCTCTATGTTGCCTATCCAAACTTTATGTATGGGGTATATGACTGGGACGTTTTGTGCTATGACCCTAAAAGCGGCAGCACTGAGGAGGTATACAGCTGGTCAGCCGAGAAACTGGAGGAACGCTGTAATCCCCCATGCTTCGGCAATGGAGCACTGTTCAGCCAGGTCTACGACTCATCGGGTGAAAAGGGCAGCGTGATCTATAAGACCGACCTCTATACCCATGAGACGGAGCAGGTCTTTGAGGGCAGCACTGAGGAGTATTTATGGCTCCATACCGATGATACGGGAGCTGTCTGCATACTCGCATATCCAAAGGACAGCGATGATGACGGGGTGCTTTACAAGTTTGACAGCGACAAGGACGGATTTGTGCTGAGCGAGGATATAGAAGCTCCCGAAAATTCGGTGTCAAACGACCGATTCAACGGTGTGCAGAGCTATCTGGTAAAGCGGGAGGGCAGCCGCAAGCTGGATATGGACAACGAGTTTTACCACGCGGAAACCTCTGTCTCCACGGGAATAATCGTATATGCCGACGCGGAGCGCTTCATCATAAGGTCGGGGAATAAGCTCCACACCTATGATATTACGAAGATGGAGCACTATATCTCCGACATCACGGACATGGGCGACGAGATAAAATACAGCTGCGGAATGGTATTCATCGGAAACAGGAGCAATACCTTCCGGATGCCTGTATACTGCATAATGCCCGAGCTGGGACTCACCTATCCTGTCTGCGAAAAGGGCATATATGGGGACATCAGAAGGCAGGAGGACGGCATATCCTTCAACAGTATACATAATGTGGAGAACACCATGGTCGGTGCCGGCGGTGAGGTCTTTTTGACATACAGCGTCAATACCGTGGATAAGGTATACAGACTGACAGTTGAGAGCTGAAAGCGCAGGGGCGCACAATGTGCGCCCCTACAAAAAGCATGGCTATCGTTATACTTATATAGCAGTTTTACGCGTAATTTTGAGGGAAGCCCTTTTGAAGAAGTGCTTCCCTTAATTCTTTTTCTGAGGACTCTGTTTTGTTTTTATCAGGACAGGGCGCTTGATAATATATGCCTTTTTATTATATTTAAGGCGTCCTGTCCTGATAAAAACCAGCCAAAAGTCTTTGGAAAAGGGGTTCGGGGGAAGAACCTTTCCTCAGAAAGGTTTTTCCCCGATAGTTTCGTATAAATTTCTATATAAGCATCACAGTAGCCATGCTTTTTTATTTAAGGTATTCCTCGATAACGTCAAGGTCGCCGTAGGTTCGGAGCAGGGTGTAGCCCGTATTCTCCAGCACGGCGTTGACGAAATCGTCCCTTTCCACACGGTCTGCACGGGCATGGGAGGTGTCGTCCAGCTCTATGAGCGCCACGATGCAGGTCTCATCGTCGGCAAGGGCAAAGTCGATATGCTTCGCCTTTATTTTGTTGAAGCACTCCATCCAGTAAGGGTTCTCCTCCTTGGGCTTGGGCTCGATAAGGTCCGCAAGCCTGACCTTGGTGTAGATATTCAGCCCGTACTGATCCGCAAGGGGCTTCAGACGGGTGTAGAACTCATACTCCCTGTCTGTGAGAATGGTCTTTGCGTTGTAGAGCTTGGTAATATCGGGCTTGTGAAGCCTTTTGTACAGCCATACCGCAAAGGCGATAACGGCTGTTATAAATATCAGCGCGAGAAGTTCGTTTGCATTCATTTCCTTTAATTGTTCCCGTGGAAGTATTGATAAGGGCGCTGTGGTGAGCGCCCTTAAAATGTGTTATCAGTCAAATCTCTCGTCGATAACTCTTGCGGTCTTCTTCATGCTTCTGGGCAGGACTCCCACCTCTACTACCTTTACGATAGGAGTGAAGCCTATCCTACTCTTTACCTTTTCGGCTATTCGCTTGCTCAGTGCATCGAAGTCCACATCGCCTGTAGACTCAACGTAGATACGCATGGTGTCCTTGCCGTCAAGGTGAGATATGCGGATCTGGTATTCGCTGTTTATCTCGTTGAAGTTTGCAAGAACTTCCTCTATCTGGCTGGGGAATACGTTGACGCCCTTTATTTTCATCATGTCGTCTGTACGTCCCATGATGGTGTCAAGGCGGGGATAGCAGCGTCCGCACTTGCACTTGCCGGGGATTATCCTTGAAAGGTCATGTGTTCTGTAACGGATAAGGGGAGCGCCCTCCTTGACGAGAGTTGTGATGACTATCTCGCCCATTTCACCGTCAGGAACGGGCTCGCCTGTCTTGGGGTCGATGATCTCTATGTAGAGGAAGTCGTCCCAGTAGTGCATACCCTCGTTATATTCGCAGTTTATACCGATACCGGGGCCGTATATCTCGGTAAGTCCGTAGATGTCGTAAAGCTCGATACCGAGAGACTCGGAGATGTGCTTGCGCATCTTGTCGCTCCATCTTTCAGAGCCGATAACGCCCTTCTTGAGGTGGATATTTTCCTTTATGCCTCGCTTTTCTATCTCCTCAGCAAGGAGAAGTGCATATGAAGATGTTGAGCAGAGCACGGTGCTCTTCATATCCTGCATCATCTGGAGCTGCTTGTCGGTATTTCCGGGGCCCATGGGTATTACCATTGCGCCCAGCTTCTCGGCACCGTTCTGGAAGCCGATACCTGCGGTCCAGAGACCGTAGCCGGGGGTTATCTGGATACGGTCCATGTTGGTTATGCCTGCGGTCTCGTAGCAGCGCTTGAACATGATAGCCCAGTCGTCAACGTCCTTGGCTGTATAGGGGATAATTACGGGAGTACCCGTAGTTCCCGATGATGAATGTATGCGGACTATCTCCTCCTCGGGAGCGGTCATGAGTCCGAGGGGATAAGCGTCACGGAGATCCTTCTTCTCGGAGAATGGCAGCTTTGTGAAGTCCTCGGGAGTTTCAACGTGGGTGATACCTGCCTCTGCAAGCTTTTTTCCATAGAAGCTGCCTGCCTCAACGAGAGCGCGTATGCGGTCGTTGACCAGGTCCAGCTGCTGCTGTGATATCTTCATTTTAATTCTTTCCTTTCAATTAATTCGTAATTAACGATATTGTAGGGAAGCCCGCCCTCGGGCTCCCGATACACATTTTTATGTCCGTTTCGGGAGGGCCGTCCTCCCCTACAAAGTCAATTTTTAATTATCCATTATAGCGGAGCGCCTTGCTGTTGAGCTCGATGAACTGCGGTTTAACTGTCTTTTTCATTGTGTCTTCTATATCGTCTGCAGAGAAGGGCAGTACGCCGTTGCGGACAGCCGCACCCAGCATTACCATGTTCAGTACCTTTGGGGAGCCTATCTCCTCGATAGCTTTATTTCCGTCAACGAGGACAACGTTCTTCACGTTGCGCTGAAGGTAATCCAGCATCTCGTTTCCTGTGTAGTCAGAGCCGCTGAGAGTAGCGGTAACGGGCATTATGGGGTGGGTATTGACTACCACCTGACCGCCGTCCTTCAGATAGGGCAGCATACGGACAGCCTCAGCAGGCTCGAAGCCTATGATTATATCCGCGGTCTTCTCGGGGAACATGGGGCAGTAGATGTCATCGCCCAGTCTCAGGAAGCTGAAAACGCTTCCTCCCTTCTGAGCCATACCGATGGTCTCGGCACTCATAACGGGTATATCATGCTCCATAGCTGTAGCGGCGATGAGCTTTGAGGTGAGGACTATTCCCTGACCTCCAACGCCGCAGATAAGGATATTACTCTGCATCTTCGCCACCTCCTATAGCACCGAAAGGACATACCTGCGAACAGAGTCCGCAGCCTGTACAAAGTGAATTCTCGATAGTTACCCTGCCGTCTCTGAGTACGATACCGGGACAGCCCAGGGTCTTTATGCACTTCTTGCAGGAGGTGCACTTTTCGCTGTTGATAACAGCGGGCTTGTTGCCCTTGATGAGCACAGCACAGGGTGACTTGAACACAATAGCCTTTACGCCCTTTTCTGCGGAAACACGCTTTACTGTGTCGATAGCCTTGCTGAGCTCGAGGGGATTAACGGTCTCTACGGTCTTTACGCCAACGCCCTTCAGGACCTCCTGAATGCTGACCTTTTCAACGACCTCGCCCATCATGGTGCGGCCTGTGCCGGGGTGAGGCTGGTGACCTGTCATGGCGGTGGTGGAGTTGTCAAGGACTACCAGTGTCATGTCAGCCTGATTGTATACAGCGTTCACAGCGCCTGTGATAGCGGAGGCGAAGAATGTGGAGTCGCCCACGAATGCGAAGCAGCTGGTGTCGGGCTCTATTTTTCCGATACCCTGGGTGATGTTCACGCCTGCGCCCATGCAGAGGCAGGTGTCTACCATGTCAAGGGGCATTGCGTTTCCGAGGGTGTAGCAGCCGATGTCGCCGCAGAATACTGACTTCTTGCCCTTCATTGCTTCCTTTACAGCGAAGAATGAAGCTCTGTGAGGACAGCCTGCGCAGAGGACGGGAGGTCTGACGGGAAGTGCGGGGGGAGTTTCAGCCTCAATGGCAGCGGGCTTCTCCCAGCCCATGAATTCCGCGATATTTGCGGCAACGGTAGCGCAGGTGTTCTCGCCTGCGGTCTTTACATTATGTGTAAGCTTGCCCAGTATCTTTGTGGGAAGGTGGTACTTTCCGCAGATATAGGTGAGCTCTCTCTCGATGATGGGGTCAAGCTCCTCGATACAGAGCACCTCGTCCAGTCCCTCAAGGAACTTTACGGCAGCCTGCTCGGGGAAGGGGAAGGGTGTGGACACCTTGAACACTCTTGGAGCGCTCTTTCCGCGGAGTGCCTCCATGGTGTAGGTGTAGCTTATGCCGTGGGTAGCGATACCCCTGCGGCAGCTCTTGTCGCCTGCCTCTGTGATGATGTTTCTCTCATATTCGGAGAAAACCTTTGAAAGCTCGGCATTGCGCTCCTCGATATGGATATGAGCGTTGTAGGAAAGACGGGGGAAAATTACCCATTTTGAGGAGTCCTTGATGAAGCCCTCGGGCTTGTTTGCCTTGTACTTCTCCTTGTCCTTCACTTCAATGGAAGCGTAGCCGTGACAGACTCTTGTAGTAGGTCTGAAAAGCACGGGAGTGTGGTATTTCTCGGAATATTCAAATGCCTCCTGAATCATGTCATAGGCTTCCTGAACGGATGAAGGGTCGAAGCAGGGAAGCTTTGAGAATGAGGCGAAATGTCTTGTATCCTGTTCTGTCTGCGATGAAATGGGCCCCGGGTCATCGGCGACCAGTATTACCATGCCGCCCTTGACGCCGATATAAGCAAGGCTCATAAGGGGGTCGGAAGCCACGTTGAGACCCACCTGCTTCATGGTGACCATTGAACGTGCTCCGCTGTAGGCAGCGCCTGCGCCCAGCTCCATAGCGGCTTTTTCGTTTACCGACCACTCGACGTAAATAGAGCTGTCATTGGTCTTGGCGGTAGTTTCCAGCACCTCCGTGGAGGGAGTGCCCGGGTAGCCTGCCACAAGGTTCAGACCTGCCGCAATAGCACCGCGTGCTATGGCAGCATTACCCATTAAAAATTCCTTATGCATAGTATCTCTCCTTTAATATTGCAAAAAGTCCATACTTATTTTAATTATACCATTTATGGCGGATAAAGTCAAATCGGAGGGCCTGATCCCCGCTGCACAAAAAAAGGACTGCACGTGGCAGTCCTTCCGGTATCATTGGTATCATGTAGTTTCCTCGGTCTCCTCGGGATTGAGGATAGCGTCATCGTCGGGAGCTGAGTCCGCAGCGGCAGAGAAGTCATAGTCGGAGAATTCCTCAACGCTGTGGAGCTTTATGACAAGTCCCGTTTCGCTGTCAAGAGTGAGGATACCGTCATTGAGGGTGATAGCGAAGCCCTCATAGTCATTCCACATATAGAGCTCGTTCTTCTTCTGAGCCTCCCACTGATAATCCAGGGGCTCGCCGAAAATGGAAAGAACAGCGGAATTATCGTCATTGAGTTCAAATCTGAACGCCACGTTTACGGGATAATCGCCCATAGTCTCGGTGTAGGTCTCGCCGTAGGAGGTGACCTCCTCCGACTCCCATTTGCCGAAATATGCGCTGTAATCCACCTTGTCCAGACCAGCCTCGGTTGTGGACTGGGGCTCGCTGAACTTATCCACGGAGAACAGGAATATCTCTGTTCCGTCGTCGTAATCGGCGTATCTCACTATCATCTGTCCCTGCTCGATCCTGCAATCGTACCTGTCATCGGGACTTACGACATGGAGGGCGTCATTTCCATCCATAGAGGTGATGTTCCACTTGTAGTAATCGCTGGTGCGCTCCTTGCCGCGGGGGTTGAGCGCGGTGGTGATATGGGCGGTGTTGTCCTCGAATATCTCCAGCTTCATGACAGCGCTGAGGGGATAGCCCGAGTAGTCTGTCTCGTAATCCACTCCTCCGACGGTAGCCTTATAGGACTCCCATTTACCGAGGAATTTCCTTACGTCATTGGTAACCGTGGTATTTTCTGAGGAAGCTTCCGTTGTGGAGGCCTCAGTGGTATTGGTGCTCTGAGAGCCCTTTCCCGTTTTTTTTGCTGCAGCCGCATATGCAGCCTGCCATAAGGACGGCTGCTGCACAAAAGCAGATCAGTTTTTTCATAATACTCTCCTGTTAGTTGGAAATGCCGAAATTCTGGATAACTCCCGCAGCCGCATTGAGGGCATCGGGGTCTATCTCTGTGAATTCATCGACTTTGCTGATATTGATGTATGAGCCTTCTTCTTCGATAACGAGTTTTCCGTCACGGTAGGTAAGATCCATGGTGTTGTCGGGTTTTTTGTCGGTGAGGTCAGAGACTCTTATCTCGATGACATTGTCCTCGGTCTCCTTCCAGGTTATGTCGAGATTTTCGTTGGCGTTCTGGATTATCTGGTTATTTACCGCCGATCTCCATTCCACCTTGCCGTCCTTTTTTATCTCAAAGCTGAACAGTGCCGACAGGGGAACGCCCATCATATCCTTGTAGCTGGTGCCGTCCATCATCATCTCGGTGGCTTCCCATTTACCGATATACTTGGGGTCTCTTTTGGCTCCGCAGCCTATGACGCAGCACATGAGGATAAAAGCTGCGGCGGCGAGAGAAATAATCCTTTTCATATCAGTTCTCCTTATCATCCTTGTCATTTTCGGGGGACTTTGTCTTTGAGATGCAGGTCTCGCGGACGCCCTCGTCAGTATCCTCCGTCAGGGTCAGCACTTCATTGCTGAGCTCATAGGGGGCGGTGGTCTCATCGGTCTCCACATAGGTAATGGTGATACCGCCGCTTTCGGTGATATGCCAGGTTATCTGGTGGAGCCCGCCCTCCTTGTCGTAGAAGGTGCCGTTTCCGTTGTCAGTGAAGGTAAATTTATCGCGGACAAACTCGCATGGCTCGCCGTTTATGGTAGACGAGGTAGTCTCCCAGTCTCCTTCCATTTCCTTTGAGACGTCCTCGGCGGACCTGTTGCTGCGCATTGTCAGCGTAGCCGAGACGTTATCCGTTGAGACTGTGCGGCTGCCGCAGGAAACGGCAAAGCACAGCAATGCTGCCGCAGCTGCGGCGAAGCATATGGTCCTTTTCATATCCTTTGCTCCTTGAACTGCGCCGTGGCGCTGAGTAAAAATATCCTAATCCGAAAGGGCTGCCGCAGTCCGCAGCAGCCCTCATGTTCATCTTGTTTTGGTCTTATAGAGCATCCATACCAGCTCACCCACGCCTACTCCGATAAAGCAGAGCATGGTCTTCATACTGGGCTTTTTGACCTTGAATCTGGTGATGAATGCGAGGGCGATGAGCAGGAGAGCGCCGCCGTAGACCTCGGGGAACCATTCACCGATATCCTTGTGGAAGCTGTAAAGCAGGGGCAGTATCAGTGCCACGCTTGTAACGGGAAGTCCCTCATAGACCTTGCGGTTTTCGGCAGTCTTTTTCTGCCTTTCCTCCTCAGCCACGTTGAAGTAGGCGAGCCTTATGACGGCACAGAGGGGGAAGAGCACCAGTATAGGCAGGTCTATCCAGTCTCTCATGCCTACGGAATAGCCGATGACTGTGGGGAGGACGCCGAAGCAGATGGCGTCGCAGAGGGAATCTATCTGTATACCGAATTTCTTTTCGCATTCGGTGCGGTCTTTTTTAGTACGGGCGACCTTTCCGTCGAACATATCACAGAGTCCCGACACCATAAGACAGATTATGGCATATTCGGGGTGTGGGTCCATCCCGCCGAAGCCTGCCGCGAAGAACATTCCTATCACAGACGAGATGAGACTCATATATGTAAGAATAACCGTATAGTTATAATATCCAATCATTATCCAAACCTCAAATAAAACTTATTGCCGCTTTAAACCCTTTAATACAGGGTATAACAGATATTATATCATAAATCGGGCAAAGTTTCGAGTGTTTTATTGCTTTTTCGCATATAAATGACTTATGAGGACTTTTTCTTCCTTCCGCGCTTTGCCGCAGGCTTGGCGGATTTTTCCGCGGAGGTCTTTGATGCAGGCTTTTTTGCCGCTGTACGGGGCTTCTTTGCAGCGGCCTTCTTTTTTGCGGCTCCCTTTTCGCGGTTCACGCGGAGCTGCTCCTGCCTTGCGGTCTTGTCCTCAAGGCGCTTGTAGGCCTCGTCATAGAAATACTCCTGTGAATTCAGGGGAGTATCGGCGTTCCTGCGCTCGCGGATATATCTGCCGTCGCTGAGCATTATCCTTGCCTTGACGTTATCCCGCATAAGTACGCGGAACATCTCGCGGATACGTCTTCTGAGGCGCTCGTCCTCGATGGGTGCAGCCACCTCTACTCTGCGGACGGTGTTTTTGCTCATATAGTCGGCAGAGCCTATGTATATCTTCTGGTCGGGACCGTCCTCGCCGAAGATGAATATACGGCTGTGCTCAAGGAAGCGTCCCACTATGCTGCGGACGGAGATATTCTCGGTATAGCCCTGCACTCCTGCGATAAGGCAGCAGAGTCCGCGGACTACCAGCTCTATCTTTACCCCTGCCTGAGAAGCTTCCACCAGCTTTTCGATGATGACGGGGTCGTTGAGGGAGTTCACCTTTGCAGCGATATAGCCCTTTCCGCCGTTCTTAGCCAGCTCTATCTGTCTATCCATGAGCTCCAGCACCTGAGGTCTGAGAGCGAGAGGAGACACAAGGAGCTTGTTGGTCTGCTCCACAAATGTGCCGCTGAGGAGACCTGCGAAAACAGCCTCTGCGTCGGCAGCAATATCCCTGTCGGCGGTGAGGAGCATGAGGTCAGTGTAGAGCGCAGCGGTCTTTTCGTTATAGTTGCCCGTGCCTATCTGTGTTACGTAGTCGAAGCCGCCGCCCTGAGCCTTGCGGGTGATGAGCAGGAGCTTTGAGTGAGCCTTGAAGTCCCTGGGACCGTAGATGACCTTGACTCCTGCCTCCTGAAGCTGCTTTGACCACTCGATATTGTTCTCCTCATCGAATCTTGCGCGGAGCTCTATCATGACCAGTACCTCCTTGCCCTGCTCGGCGGCAGTGCAGAGAGCGTCGATGACCTTGCTGTTCCTTGCAAGACGGTAGAGGGTTATCTTTATGGAAGTGACCCTGGGGTCGTTGGCGGACTCCTGAAGGAGCCTTATAAAGGACAGGTTTATGGACTCAAAGGGGAAGCTGAGCAGCATATCCTTTGACTTTACCTGCGAGAAAACGGGTCTTGTGTCCGACAGAGCCGCGGGCTTTCTGGGCGTTCTGGGGGGATAGTGAAGCTTCGGGTCCTCGTCGTATTCCTGCAAAGTATAGAGGTAGGAAAGGTCCAGAGGGATACGTGAGGTGAAAACGTTGACGTTTTTCAGCTTCAGCTTCTTGCAGAGATAGTCCAGTGCAGTGCGGTTGAAGACGTCGGATATCTCAAGGCGCACGGGAGCCAGTTTCTGGCGCTTGTCAACGAGCTCCTCCATGCGCTGACGGAACTCGGGTCCCCTGCCGGATACCATGATATCGGCGCTTCTGGTGACTCTGATGAGGGCGCGGTCCATGACCTTGTAGTTCTTGAAAAGCAGATGTGCGAAGCGGAGAATGACCTCCTCCTCCAGAATGAACCTCTTGCCGTCCTTGCCAAGGTGGATTATCCTCTCGGAGCGGCTTGTAGAGGCAGGGATAACGCCTATGGATACGCCCTTTTTGGCGCCCAGCTGCACAACTGCGTATATGTATTTGTTCTTGAGGAACGGGAAGGGCAGCGCGTCATTGACTACTATTCCCGATATAAAGGGCTTCAGTTCACGCTTGAAATAGAGCTCCAGGAAGGTCTGCTCCTCCTTGGTCGCCTTGTCGAAGGTAACGTGCTCAAAGCCGTAGGGAGCCAGCTCCTTCATAGTGCTGCGGAGAGCCTCCTCCACAGAGGGCTGGAGCCTGCGGACTGCGGTGAAGATGGCGTCAAGCTGCTGGGCAGCGTTCATACCCGAGAATTTATCCTTTTTCTTGCCCTCGTTTTTTGCCTTGTCAGTGACAGAACCCACGCGGACCATGAAGAATTCGTCCAGATTGCTCTGGTATATAGCAGAGAATGAGAGCCGCTCAAGCAGCGGAGTATCGGGGTCTGTTGCCTCCTCCAGTACTCTTTTGTTGAATTTGAGCCATGACAGCTCTCTGTTTTCGAGATATTCCATATATAGTCTCCCTTATGTATCAGTATTTGAACTGTCCGTTGCCTATGAATTCGCAGATGAGCGAGTCGGGGGAAATGTCCTTTTTGCTCAGGGGAGCGAGCTGCTCCAGCACCTTTACGGACTCGGCTATTTCGGGAACGTCTATCATCTCCTCAAGCTGAGTGAGCAGGTCGTTCCTGTAGGCGGAGAGCTCATAAGCCATGAAGGTGTCCACATCGTAGTCCGAGCGGTACTTGTAGGGCATGATGTACTTGTTCTCCCCTGCTTCAACGCTGTGGAACATATTCATGGTCTCGCGGAGAGAGCGCTTGCGGAAGTTCTTGTCTCTTATCATGCGGCGCATAAGACGTACCCTTGAGGGGTGGAGAAGTATGCCCTCCCCCGATATCCTGGTGCGGACGCTGACGTATATCTTGCTTATCATGGTGTCGGGAACGGTTATTACCGACGGGTTGAGGGCGTGAATTCCTTCAAATATAACTATCTCGCCCTTGCTGCGCTTGAATTTCTTTCCTGAGCCTGTGCGTGTGGAGGTCTTGAAGTTGTACTTGGGGAGCTCTATCTCGCGGCAGGCGCTGATGGCTTCTATCTGCTGGTTGAGGAGCTGGCTGTCCACGCGGAGGGGAGACTCAAGGTCCGTTTTTCCCTCAGCGGCGAGCGCCTTCTCAGCCTCTGTCAGCGGACAGAACCAGTTGTCCATGGAGAGGGTGTGGGTCTGGAGCCCTCTCTCGTCCAGGAGCTTTTCTATCATCATAGCTGTTGTGGTCTTGCCGGAGCCCGAGGATCCCGACAGCAGCACAACAGGCTTCTCATTGCGGTTTTCAGCTATATCGTCGGCTATCTTGCTGAGCTTGTAGAGGTAGTCCTCGTTGATAGTCCTGACGTATTCCTTAGGGTCTTTCTCTATCCCCTGATTTATTCTTGCGATCTCGATGTTCATGCATATCTCCCTTATTCTCAGCCATTAAGACGTTTTATTATTTTCGTCTCTATTTCTGACCGTGATTTGATTATACATTAATATTATACCACAGATTTCAAACTATTTCAACCCGTTATTTTGTTGTTTTTAACGTGGGTTTCAACAGAATGTTTAATCCATTGCGGAAAACTGCGGAAAAACTTGGATTTCACACTTTTCCCTCTTGACAAATAGTAAAATCTGTGCTAAGATAAGTGTACAATATCCCGCAAAACGTCGATGAGGAAGGCTTTTCCCCAGCCGTTTCAGAGAGCAGCCGTCAGGTGCAAGGCTGCACGGCAAAGGATATACAGCACACCGCCTCTGAGTGCGCCCAATAAGCGTCGGGAGCTCCCGTTACAGAGCACTTGAGATACGGAGAAGGCTCCGTGTGAATCAGGGTGGAACCACGGTAGACTATCGTCCCTTGTGCCTAATTACAGGCGTAAGGGGCTTTTTTGTTATTCTGTCTTCGGGGAGGTGACAAGGTGAGCAATATCAGCTACAACCAGAGGGAGGAAGCCTACGAGCTGCCCTATAAGCTGTGGGATGAGATGATGACCGTCCGCTTCTATACCGACAGCGAGGAGAATATCATCGCCAACCTCTCGGATATAGCCAAAAAGCTGGCAAGGCTGGACGGCGGCAGAAGCACCATAGCAGCAATGCTTATCGACGATGGCTTCTATGAGGGCGGAAACGTCGAGGCTCTCGCAAAGCTGCTGAAGCTGAGGAACGTCTATGTGGATATAGACGAGGAGGAGATTGTGGTCTGCTTCGAGACAGGTACCGATGACGGCTATATGGAAAATTACGTCCATGTGGAGCTCTTCGGCGAGCTGTTTGAGATATCGGGCTGGGCGGAATGAATTTGAATACCGCAGTGCATGGCAATACATTAAGGATAATCCCGCAAACCGGGAAAACGATGGATTATTCTGTAAGGGATAACAGGTCATCGTATAAAACACGCAACAATTATGCATTAAGCATTATGAATTATGAATTTATAAAAAGGAGAGATCGACATGATCAATTTAACACTTCCCGACGGCAGTGTCCGTCAGATCGAGGCTGCACAGTCAGCTGCTGAGATAATCAAGGGTATCGGCATGGGACTTTACAAGGCTGCCTGCTGCGTAAAGGTAAACGGAGAGGTAAAGGATCTCCGCACAGTCATCGACGGTGACTGCCACTTTGAGGTATGTACATTTGACAGCCTCGACGGCAAGAAGACCCTCTGGCACACAGCTTCCCATATCCTTGCACAGGCTGTAAAGAGACTTTATCCTGCTGCAAAGCTGGCTATCGGTCCTGCTATCGACAACGGCTTTTACTATGACTTCGACCTTGAGAAGCCCTTCACTCCCGAGGAGCTGGAGAAGATCGAGGCTGAGATGAAGAAGATAGTCAAGGAAGACCTTGAGCTTGAGAAGTTTGAGCTTTCTCCTGCTGAGGCTGTTGCAAAGCTGAAGGAAATGGACGAGCCTTACAAGGTAGAGCTCTGTGAGGAGCACGTTGACAAGGGCGAGCCTATCTCATTCTACAAGCAGGGCGAGTTCGTTGACCTCTGTGCAGGTCCTCACCTTATGACAACAGGCCCCGTAAAGGCATTCAAGCTCCTCTCATGCACAGGTGCCTACTGGAGAGGAAACGAGAAGAACAAGATGCTCAGCCGTGTTTACGCTATCGCATTCCCCAAGGCTTCACAGCTTGACGAGTACCTCAAGATGATCGAGGAGGCTAAGCTCCGCGACCACAAGAAGCTGGGCAAGGAGCTGGCTCTGTTCATGTTCGATCACACTGCGCCCGGTATGCCCTACTGGCTCCCCAGAGGCTGGAAGCTGTTCAACGCACTTCTTGAGTACTGGAGAGGTGTTCACGAGGATCACGGCTATACTGAGATCTCAGGCCCTGTTCTTTCCAAGAAGGAGCTGTGGGTGACTTCCGGTCACTGGGATCACTATCAGGACGGTATGTTCGTTATCCCTGCCGAGGAGGACAACGAGGTATACTGCGCTAAGCCCATGAACTGCCCCAACGCTATCAAGGTATATATGAACAGACAGCGCTCTTACAAGGAGCTTCCCCTCAAGTTCAATCAGGTTGACGTTATCCACCGTAAGGAGAAGTCTGGCGAGCTAAACGGTCTCTTCCGCGTACAGCAGTTCAGACAGGACGATGCTCATATCCTGGTAACTGAGGAGCAGATCGCTTCCGAGATCAACGATATCATGGATATCGCAACTGAGATATACAACACATTCGGTCTTGAGTACAAGGCTGAGCTTTCAACACGTCCCGATGACTTCATGGGCGACGTCAAGGTATGGGACAAGGCTGAGGCTGACCTGAAGGCTATCCTTGAGGAGAAGTACGGTCCCGACGGATACGAGCTCAACGAGGGCGACGGCGCATTCTACGGTCCTAAGATCGACCTGAAGATGAAGGACGCTATCGGACGTGAGTGGCAGATGGGTACCATCCAGCTCGACTTCCAGCTTCCTCTCAATTTCAAGATGAAGTACATCGCTTCCGACGGCTCAGAGAAGCAGCCTGTAATGATACACAGAGCTATATTCGGTTCATTCGAGAGATTTATCGGTATCATCACCGAGAACTTCGCAGGAGCATTCCCCTTCTGGCTGTCTCCTATGCAGGTAGGTATCGTTCCTATCAGAACAGAGCATAACGACTACGCCAAGAAGGTAGCCGATCTCCTCAAGAAGAACCGCATCAGAGCTGAGGTCGACTACACCGACGACAACATGAAGAACAAGATCAGACGTTTCAAGGACTACAAGGATCCCTATGTTGTCATCATCGGCGACAGTGAGGCTGAGAACGAGCAGGCCTCCATCAACATCAGAGGAAACAAGCAGCTCAAGAACGTGCCTCTTGACAAGTTCATCGAGATGTGCAGAACCATGAACGAGGAGCACTCTCTCGACATCATCGACACACTGTAAAAAAGCCTTTAGCCGTCAGCCCTTAGCCTTTAGCCTGAGGGCGGCGGCTGTTTTAATTCGGAATGCGGAATTAGAAATTCGGAATTGTAGGGGCTGGCGTCCCCGACAGCCCGTGCCTTATGATACAATTATGCTGTAACTATATGTAGATACAAAAAACGGGTGCACAGTTTAAACTGTGCGCCTTTTTTCGTATATTACGGAACGCCGGGGACGATGTCCCCAAAAATCAAAACTGCATTTTAGCTTCGAGGTAAGCTACGAGGTTGTCGATAGCAACTCTCTCCTGCTGCATTGTATCACGGTCACGGACTGTTACACAGTTGTCCTTCTCAAGTGTATCGAAGTCATAAGTAATGCAGAAAGGTGTACCGATCTCGTCCTGACGGCGGTATCTCTTACCGATGGTACCTGCCTCGTCGAAGTCTACCATGAACTTCTTGGAGAGTATATCGTATACTTCCTCAGCCTTGGGAGTGAGCTTCTTTACGAGGGGCAGAACAGCTGCCTTGAAGGGAGCAAGTGCAGGGTGGAAGTGCATAACTGTTCTTGTTTCCTTCTTCTCGTTGCCGTTCTTGTCTGTGGAGACGATCTCCTCCTCGTCATAAGCCTCTGTAACGATGGAGAGGAAGAGTCTCTCAACGCCGAGAGAAGGCTCGATAACGTAGGGGATGTACTTCTCGTTGGTCTCGGGATCGAAGTATTCAAGAGACTTTCCGCTGGTGTTGATGTGCTGTGTCAGGTCGTAGTCGGTTCTGTCGGCAACGCCCCAGAGCTCGCCCCAGCCGAAGGGGAAGAGGTACTCGAAGTCGGTTGTAGCCTTTGAGTAGAAGCAGAGCTCCTCCTGATCGTGGTCACGGAGACGGAGGTTCTCCTCCTTGAGTCCCAGTGAGAGGAGGAAGTTCTTGCAGTAGCTTCTCCAGTAATCGAACCACTCAAGGTCTGTGCCGGGCTTGCAGAAGAACTCAAGCTCCATCTGCTCGAACTCTCTTACACGGAAGATGAAGTTTCCGGGAGTGATCTCGTTACGGAATGACTTACCTACCTGAGCAACGCCGAATGGCACCTTTTTACGGGTAGTTCTCTGGATATTTGCGAAGTTTACGAAAATACCCTGTGCAGTCTCGGGGCGGAGATAGAGTTCAGACTTGCTGTCCTCTGTAACGCCCTGGAATGTCTTGAACATAAGGTTGAACTGACGGATATCTGTGAAGTTCTGCTTGCCGCAGTTAGGGCAAACGATGCCTTTTTCCTTTATGTAGTCCATCATCTGCTCGTTGGACCAGCCTGCAACGTTGGTGCCGTCGAAGTCCTCGATGAGGTTGTCGGCACGGTGACGGGTCTTACACTCCTTACAGTCCATGAGGGGGTCGGAAAATCCGCCGATATGACCTGAAGCCACCCAGGTCTGGGGGTTCATGAGGATAGCGGAGTCAAGACCTACGTTGTACTTGTTCTCCTGAACGAACTTCTTCATCCAGGCTCTCTTGATGTTGTTTTTCAGCTCAACGCCGAGAGGACCGTAGTCCCATGTATTTGCAAGACCGCCGTAAATTTCGGAGCCGGGGTATACAAAGCCCTTGGATTTACAAAGGTCAACGATCTTATCCATTACTTTTTCATTGTTTTTAAGCATAATGAGCAACCTCGCTTTAAAATTTAATAGTCACATTATATTGTAACTCAAACGCGTGAAAAAGTCAAGACTTTTTAGCCATTAGCCCTTAGCCTTCAGCCATTCGCTTGCAGGTATGCCCATGTATAACAAAACAGCGCAGATAAACTGCGCTGTCTGTCTAATTGATATTGAAGAAGGTAATGCCCGATGCGAACAGGGCTGCACCTATGAGTACCGCAAAGAAAATCGCCTTTTTTATCTTGTGCTTTATCTTTATGAGTATTATCAGTACGATGATAAATAAGATTATAGCCCAGTACTGCGAGAGAAAACCGGATATGCTGTTGATAATAGTGTCCATATTAAATACTCCTTATCATTTGTCGTCGTTTTTCTTCCCGTTTTCATTCAGGAACTCCGCGATAATGTACCGCGGTCTCTGCTTGACCTCGGCGTATATCTTGCCTATGTACTCGCCGATTATTCCGAGACAGAAAAGCTGAAGGCCGCCTATGAGCCATATGGAGCAGATCGTACTGGACCAGCCGTGCTCGGTAAAGCCTCCTATCTTTGCGATGAACGCCCATATAAAGGCGAGAAGGCTGGCTACGGACATGATGAAGCCCAGAGCCGTTATGAGCTTCAGGGGCTTGGTGCTGAAGGAGGTTATGCCGTTTACGGCGAATGCCAGCATCTTCCTCAGGGGGTATTTGCTCTCGCCTGCGGCTCTCTCGTGGCGCTCGTAGTAGACCTTGCAGTTCTGGAAGCCGATAAGGGGCACCATTCCGCGTAGGAACAGGTTTACCTCCTTGAAGCCCGAAAGCTCCTGAAGGACTCTCCTGCTCATGAGGCGGAAGTCCGCATGGTTATAGACCACGTCCGCCCCCATTATCTTCATGAACTTATAGAAGCCCTCGGCAGTGGATTTTTTGAAGAAGGTGTCGGTGTCACGGGCGCTTCTCACGCCGTAGACCACCTGATTACCCTCGTAGTATTTTTTCACCATCTCGTCGATGGTGTTGACATCGTCCTGGAGGTCGGCGTCCATGGTTATGCACATATCGCAGAGCTCCCTGACAGTCATCAGACCTGCAAGAACGGCGTTCTGGTGGCCGCTGTTGTGTGCGAGGTCGATACCAGAGAAAAGGTTCGGCTCAGCGCTGTGGAGCTCCCTTATAATGCCCCAGGTGCTGTCAGATGAGCCGTCATTCACGAACACGATACGGCTCTCCGGAGATATGAGTTTCTGAGAGATAAGTGCAGAGTATTTGTTTTTCAGCTGTTCCGCGGTCTCGCGCAGTACCTCCTGCTCGTTGTAGCACGGAACGACCATGTAAAGAATTTCCGGCTTATCCATGTTGTTTCCTTTCACGTTTTTCTCAAGTATATCACAGCATTTCCCATATGTCAACATTCAGATGAATGTTATTATTCTACAAATCTTGCCTTGATGATGGTATAGCCATAGGGCTTTACGGTGATTGTATCGTCCATGAATTCGCCGTAGAAGGGCTGAAGGTCCTCGAAGCGTGACAGTATGCCGCTCATATTGCCGAGACAGACGGTATCACCGCTTCTGTTGACGAAGATGATATAGTCCAGCTTCTGACCCTGACGGGTGAAGCCGATGAGACGGCTGTCGTGGACCTCCTTTTCGTTGATGACGAAATATATCCTTCCGTCTATCATGTTGGGTATGGACTTTCTCACGCGGCTGAGCTCGGAAACATAGGCGATAAGGTCGGTATCCTCATGACCCCAGGGGTAGCAGCGGCGGTTGAAGGGGTCCTTGTAGCCCTGAAGTCCTGCCTCGTCGCCGTAGTATATGCTGGGAACTCCGGGAAGGAAGAACTGGAGCGCCATTGCTGCCTTGAGAAGCTCCTTGCCGTGGGCGTACTGCTCCTCGGAAAGCCACTTTTCCGCCATCCAGTCCTTGCTCTTGTCATCGCAGTTCTCTCCGCCGAGGCGGTTGATGGCACGTTCTATGTCGTGGGTGGAGACAAAGTTCATGAGCACGTCGATGGTGGGCTTGGGGTAGTTCTCCACTATGGTCATGACGGAGTTTATGAAGTCAATAGGCTTGCCGCCCTTCATGAAGCTGATTATAGCCTCGCGGAAGGGATAGTTCATAACGGAGTCAAGCTGGTCGCCCAGGAGATAGCGGCGCTTTACACCATAGCTCTCCTTGTTGGAAGCGTCCTCCCAGACCTCGCCGATGATGATCTTGTCCTTATCATAGCCCTTGACGCTTTTTCTAAGGTTATTGAGGAACTGGTCGGGGAGCTCGTCGGCAACGTCAAGACGCCAGCCTGCGGCACCTCTGTCCAGCCAGTAGCGGAGGACTCCCTCCTCGCCGCATATGAACTCGGTGTAGTCCTCATTATTCTCACATACGTTGGGGAGGGTGTCTATGCCCCACCACGCCTCGTATGTATTGGGATAGTCTATGAATGAGTACCAGTCGTAATACTTGCTGTCCTTTGACTGGAAGGCACCGACCTCGGGATAGCGCCCGAACTTGTTGAAGTATACGCTGTCAGCACCCGTATGGGAGAAAACACCGTCCAGAATGACGGAAATGCCCATACTGTCAGCTTCTCTGCACAGCTCCTCAAACTCCTCGTTGGTGCTCAGGAGGGGGTCAGCCTTCATATAGTCGGCAGTATTGTACCTGTGGTTCTCGTGGGACTCAAAAATGGGATTGAGGTATATGCAGGTAACTCCCAGGCTCTTGAGATAGGGGAGCTTTGACTGTATGCCTGCGAAATCGCCGCCGAAGTAGTCGTTATTCCAGACATGGCCGTGCTCATCGGGCTTGTAGAATGGAGTACCCTCCCAGTCCTCACGAAGAACTCTGCCCTCGGGGATATTCTCCTTGGGCTTGCCGCTTTTGCAGAAGCGGTCGGGGAATATCTGGTACATAACGCCGCCCTTGAGAAAATCGGGGGTCTCATAGGTATTCTTGTATACTGTCAGCTGGAACATATCCCCCTGATCCAGACCGCCCTCATGAACGTTCACCTTCTTGATATAGTGGCGTATTCCTCCCGTGGTATAGGAAAAATAGTAGTAGTGGACGTCGGTATATCTGGCGTTGTACTCGGCTGTATAGGCTATGCAGTCCTCCTCCTCGGTGACCTCGTTCATGCTGATGAAGCGCTCCTTGAAGCCTGTTCTGAACAGCACCAGCACGGGAGAGAAGTCGGGGACTGTGTCCTTGGGAAGCCTTATGGTGAAGCGGCAGGTCTCGAACTGCCTTACCGCACCGAATATTGATTTATAGCCTAAATTCCATGTATCATAGATAGGTCTCATATAAACATAACACTCCGTTATCAATAATCCCTTATGGGTGTATCTGCAAAAAGGTAAAAAAGGGGACGAAGAAAACAACGTCCCCTTATTGTATTTTATGCTCCGGTCATCTTAAATGCCAGATGTTGTCGGCGTATTCCGTTACAGCGCGGTCTGCCGAGAAAATTCCTGCGCCTGCGATATTGTTGAGTGACATCTTTGCCCACTTCAGCTTATCGTTGTAGCATTCAGTGATATACTGCTGTGCATTCCTGTAGCTGTCGAAGTCGGCAAGTACCATATAGGGGTCTCTGTCCTTCAGTGAATTTGCCACATCGTTGAAGGTACAGCCGTTTATGCCGTGGTACATACGGTCGATAGCCTCGTGGATTCGTCCGTCATTGTTGTAGCGCTCGCAGGGATTGTAGCCTCTTGCCCTGAGGTCGTTGACCTCGGGAGTTGTCATGCCGAAGATGACGATGTTCTCGTCGCCGCAGGCTTCCTTTGTCTCGATGTTGGCGCCGTCGAGAGTACCAAGTGTGACTGCGCCGTTGAGCATGAGCTTCATATTGCCCGTACCCGAAGCCTCTGTACCTGCAAGGGAGATCTGCTCGGAAACATCGGAAGCAGGCATGAGGTGCTCTGAGAGAGTTACGCAGTAATTCTCAAGGAACACAACAGAGAGCTTCTGGTTGATCCTGGGGTTCTTTCTTATCTCCTCGGAGATAGCCCAGATGAGCTTGATTATCTGCTTTGCCAGATAGTAGCCGGGAGCTGCCTTTGCTGCGAAGATATAGGTCTTGGGAGTAAAGGGAGCGTCGGGGTTATTGAGGAGATATGCGTAATCCGTAAGGATATTCATGACATTGAGGTGCTGTCTCTTGTATTCGTGGAGACGCTTTACCTGAACGTCGAAAATACTGTCTGTATTGAGGATGATGCCGGATTCGTTCTTGACGTACTTGGCGAAGGCTTCCTTGTTCTCCTTCTTTACTGCCATGAGCTTTGTGAGGACTTCCTCGTCGTTCTCGAACTTGCGGAAATTCTCAAGCTCTGCGCCGTCCTTGATGAACTTGGGACCGATAGTGTCCTTCAGCAGCTTTGTAAGTCCTGGATTGGACTGATAGAGCCATCTTCTGTAAGCGATGCCGTTGGTGACGTTCTTGAACTTCTCGGGGGTATTCTCGTACTCGTCATGGAATACAGAGTCCTTGATTATCTGCGAGTGGAGCTTGGAAACGCCGTTTACGCTGTGTGAAGCCGCAACGCAGAGTGTAGCCATGTGTATCTGGTTGTCCTTGATGATGGACATACGGGTAGTCTTGGCGCTGTCGCCGCCGTTTCTCTCCATGAGAGAAGCGCAGTAGCGGTTGTTTATCTCAACGATGATGGAGAAAATTCTCGGGATAACCGACTTTACGAGGTTGACGTCCCATTTCTCCAGAGCCTCAGCCATAACTGTATGGTTTGTGTAGGCGAAGGTCTTTGTCACGATGTCCCATGACTTCTCCCAGCTGTAGCCGCAGTCGTCAAGGAGTATGCGCATGAGCTCGGGGATAGCCAGAGTGGGGTGAGTATCATTTATGTGGATAGCCACCTTGTCAGCCAGGTTCTCAAGGGTGCCGTAAACGTTCATGTGGGTGTTTACGATGTCGCCGATGGAAGCTGCGCAGAGGAAGTACTGCTGGCGGAGACGGAGGCTCTTGCCCTCCAGGTGGTTGTCGTTGGGGTAGAGTATCTTCGAGATGGCGTTTGCGATGGAGTTCTGGGCAAGAGCGCTCTCATAGTTGCCCTTGTTGAACATTTCCATATCGAAGTTTGGAGCCTTTGCGGACCACAGACGGAGCACGGAAACTCCCTCTGAGCCGTAGCCCGAAACGTACATATCGTAGGGTGTAGCCACAACGGTATTGTAGTTAACATGAGAGATATAGTGATACTGATTGTCCCAGTACTCCTGAAGGTCGCCCTCAAAGTGGACGTCGATGGAGAGCTCGGGCTTGGGCACCAGCCATACGGAGCCGCCGGGGAGCCAGTTGTCGGGGAGCTCTGTCTGCCAGCCGTCCTCCAGCTTCTGCTGGAAGATACCATACTCATAGCAGAGAGAGTAGCCCATTGCGGGGAAGCCCATGGTAGCAAGACCGTCAAGGTAGCAGGCAGCAAGTCTTCCCAGACCGCCGTTGCCCAGACCTGCGTCGGGCTCGTTTTCGTATATCTTATCGAGATTGATGTCATACTGCTTCAGCATAGACTTTATGCCGTCAGCAAGCTCAAGATTGTAGATGCTTGTTTTGAGGGAGCGTCCCATAAGGAACTCCATTGAAAGGTAGTAGATCTGCTTACCGCCCACCGAGTGGGTGTGATTGATGAAGCTCTGCCTCTTAGCACCAAGAATTTCCACGATTATCGAGGAAAGAACATGGTAAACCTGTTTGTCTGAAGCTTCCTCGGGAGAAACGCTGTACAAAAGCTGAAGTTTTCTCGGGAACTCTTCCTTGATCCTGTCCATGAGAGGGTTTGCTTTTTTTGTAGCCATATCTGATTTCCATTCTGCCGCAGAAGCGGCGTTATTACCCTTTGTATAACTCGCCATTCCTATAACAAACGTGCTTTCGGGAAATGGGGAGAAATTATTCTACAAGCGGTATACATCTTTAATTATACTATGATTTATAAGATATTTCAAGTGCTTATTTCAACAAATATTTGTCCGCTAAATTTATATATTGCGGAAAATCGCCAAAAACTCAGCATGACCTGTCCCGAAGGTCCGTTTTTGCGTTGTGCATATTGACTGAATGAGAGATAAGCGGAGTTCATATTTGTGCAGAAACACGAAAAAAAATTGGTTTGAAAAAATTTTCTATATTTTTAAAAGATAAAACTTAGAAAATGTTTGAAATTTGTAATAATATGTGATATAATAGATAAAGCGGTTCCCGAAAAACAGAGCCGCAGAGAAAAAAGTGTAGAAAAAAGACAACAAAAGAAAATGAAAAAGGTGATGTAAAATGGAAAAGAAAAAGCGTTTCTCGGTACTTAAGTTCGTTCTTATCGTGATCTGTATCATTCTGATCATTATCTCGATATTTGTAAATATTGCATTCTCGGGCGGCAAGACCCCCAAGCTCTTCGGAAACTATGTCTACGTTGTGAAGGAATCCGACAACATGGGCAACAATGTCAGCACAGGTGCGGCTCTTATAGCTCCTGACGCTAAAAATCTCACTATCGCAAAGGGCGACATCGTTCTCGCCTATCCCGCTGCCGAGCCTGACAAGCTCCGCGTTCTCAGTATCTATGACATCGTTACCGCTGAGGACGGCACAGAAAAGTACGTTACCGCAGATGCTACCAATATTGGCAGCTCTGAGCCTATAACCAAGGACAAGATCGCTGCTCTCTGCACAGGTCATACCCAGAGCGATGAGATCGGCGGACTTATAAGATTTGCTTCAGGCATCAAGGGCATACTGGCACTTCTGGTTCTCCCCTGTGTGCTTCTGGTGATCTTCCTCATTGCAAAGATCGCTTCCAACAAGGGCGATGATGATGACGAGTTCGGCTTCTACGAGTACGACGAGAAGGAAAAGGAGAGAGCAGACTTCGAGAGCAGGAAGAATATCCACGATAAGACTGCAAATCCCCTGTTTGAGCCTTCTCAGGAGATCCAGCCCAGCAACGAGCTTGAGCGCAAGAAGATGTCCATTGCCGAGAACTTCAGCCAGAAGAAGGTTAATCCCGATTCTCCCTATCAGAAGGAGAAGGAGCGCACAATGCAGTTCAAGGCACAGCGCAGTGCCGAGAGCACATTCGCTGCAAGAAATGTGGGCGGTTCATCGTCTACAGCTCCCACAGCCGACGCCCTCAGAGAGGAAATGCTCCGCAAGACAGCTGAGGCTGAGCGCACAGGCGCCTTCAACATCAAGACCACAAGTACTCCTCAGCAGGCACCTTCTGAGCCTGTAAGCGATAATACAGGTATCCTCTCAAAGAGCCAGCTTGCAGAGATGTCAAGAAACGACGTTCCCAAGACAACTCCTCTGAGAAGCCAGTCCGCTCCTTCAACAGCAGCTCCCAAGGCACCCAGAAAGAGCAGCACACCCGATATTTCAGACATCATCAGCAAGACCGAGCAGAACGAGCGCAAGAAGAAGGCTGCGGATATGTCCGTTGACGACCTTCTCAAGCTCATTGAGGAAGAGAAGAACAAGCTCTGATAAAAACATCAAAGGCAGACCAAAACGGTCTGCCTTTTTATTATTGTCAGATATCTGGTATTATATTCCTGCTTTGTGAAAAGCGAATATGAACAGCGCCATTAGCGCAAGAGGACCTCCGATAAGGAACAATGCGCGGAGCAGGGTGCCTGCCAGGGACTCCTTTTCAGCTTCGGGGTCAAGTATCAGTGTGGGCTTTTCCGGGTCTACGAATATCTCGTAGCTGTCCCCTTCCACACGGAATGCCCGGGTGAGACCGCCCTGTGCCGTATATTTCACGCCGTCAAAAGTGTATTCATAGGTGGGACGGTACTTTACGCTGGTGACTCTGCCGTTTGTTGCAGTAGTTTCTGTGGTCATACTCTTGCAGACCGCGGAAACATGAGTTGTGCAGTTATCCTTTGATTCAAGAGCGTGCTTTATGCCTGCTGAGGCGTAGTATGCGCCAAGACAGGCGAAAAACAGCGGAATACCATAGGCGAACAGCTTTACCATCTTCATTTTCATGTTGTCGCCGCCTGTCAGCACCATACGGGTACAAACGAAGCCTGCTGCGCCTATGCCTAATGCTAAAAAGGAGCCTGCCTGAAGCTTTTTTCCCTGGATAAGGTCGGAGATCATGGTGATGAGCCCGATGCCGCCGAACAGGGCGAAAAATGCGTATACAGCCTTGTACTGCTCACCGCTGCGGTTTCCCATCACAAACATATATATAACGGCGACTGCGAACAATATCAGCACAAGTATACTTATGATAATATCAACGACCTTGAATTCCTTGCTGTTTTTGGGCTTTTCGTCGGGATACAGACCGTTTTCGTCGTAATTCATGGGCTGGTCTTCGTATTTTTTCATGGAAATTCCCCTCCTTTGTGCTGATTATACCACGAAAGAGGGGAACTGTCAATCATTCGTCCTTGTTCTTGAATACGATGGCGATAACGGGGCAGAGTATAGCGCCAAGGACCCAGATTATCCAGGATACCTCCCAGGCGCGGGTGATGAAGCTCCAGAGCAGATATACCGCTGTTATGCAGCACCAGTAAACTGTCATTGCGGGATTGGGTCTGCCTCTGTGCTTTTTTCTCTTGCGTGTGAAGTCCTCCTCCTCAAGGAGCTTCCTGTAGCCGCCCATGATTATGCCTGTGTGAGTGAGGAAACCTACTCCCAGAGCCACAAATCCGAAGAACAGTGCGCCGGATAAAGCGTCTGCAAAGTCACTGTCGGGAGCGGCAACGTCAAGTATCATAGTGGGCAGGAATGATAATATCAGCAGCATTACGCCGATAACGATGAATATAGTGTGCTTTGGGGTGTACTTGGTCTTTTTGTCGCCTGCCATGCCCGAAACTCCGTACTCAGTGTCGATGCCCTCTCTGCTGAGGTAGTCATAGAGCTTCATTTTCTGTCCCGAGATTATGAACAGAGCAACTCCGATGGCGACCATTATGAAAAGCAGGGGAGCTCCCAGCATATCGCTGAATTTATCAGTGCTGTCAAGACTTTCTATGACAATTGTGGGAACTACGCTGAGTATGCACAGAGCAACTCCAATGGGTGTGCGGACAGAGCGCTTTTCGTTTGCAGCGAGGAAGCTGTTTGCCTCCTCCATGGATACCTTTCTGAGAGGGGGCTCGGTCTCCACCGAGGGCTCAGCTGCCGGAACTGCTCCTGCGGGAAGGTCTGCATCATCTTTAAGTAATGTATCGGTGCTCACGCTGAATATTTCCGAGAGCTGAAGTATGCGGTTGATGTCGGGAGTGGATTGTGCGCCCTCCCACTTTGAGACCGACTGGCGGCTGACGCCCAGCTTCTCAGCCAGCTCCTCCTGTGACATACCCGATCTTTTTCTGAGTTCGATTATCTTGTCTGCAAGTATCATATTTATTTCCTCCGTTGTGATTTTTCACGGGCGGATCCCCCGTGGTCTATGGTCTTATTCTAACATTTCGGGCGGTTACATACAATCAACTGCGCTTTACAATTTGTCGCGCGGCAGTTGCAATTGCCTGTTTTTCGGTAAATTTATGGGTGCGGGAGCAAAACTG
>Ga0116174_10000595_pt1 | contig 36000 bp, 26 predicted proteins | sample AD_UKC087_MetaG_FD_89801 | JGI IMG/M metagenome (GOLD analysis project Ga0116174, IMG submission 89801) | Active sludge microbial communities of municipal wastewater-treating anaerobic digesters from USA - AD_UKC087_MetaG | ecosystem: Engineered > Bioreactor > Anaerobic > Digestate | place: USA...
AGAAGGCGCGACGAGCACGCCGTGCATTGAACCGATGGCGAAAGGCGCGGAGTCCGACTGCATGTCAACCGCCACAACCCTGTTCGCCGCGAGATGACCGGACAGCGCGCCCTCCCATCCATCACGATGGATTTTCAGCCTGGAGGGGAGCCAGTCCAACTGGTCGCAACTCAGGTCCCTGATAGACTGTAAAGGGCAACTACGAGTATCAACAAAACCGGTTATATTGTATTCCCATCCGTCGGCGACCTCGGTAACCGTGTCCCACTGAAGACCAAACGCGCCGCGGGCGACCGAATCGGCGTAATCCCGCTCAACACGAAACGCCCTGCCGGGAGGCGCCGGCGGAGCCAGCGAATCCGCGGCCAGGGCAGGAGCGCCGACGAGAACAAGCGAAGCCACAAGCATCAGGCGGAAGAATCTGTTCGACCCGCTTTGCATTTCACAATCCAGCGCCGGACGTCTTGCCCCGGACGCGTAATCCGAATCTCAGTCCGATGGAGGCCGCATGAAGGCGGTTACTCCGCCAAGCCCGGCCAGGTACACGGTACCGTCGTTCCCGGAATGGTCAAGCGAGGAAAAGACGTGGAACGTGCCTGATTCAATGTCCACGACCTGCTGACCGTCGTACATCAGGATCGCACCAGCCCATCCGGCGGCGAAAACCGGGAAACCACCGGCCGATGTCGTCGCGCCATACAGAAAGCCTGCCGGATCCGAATGAATCCTGTCACAGTGATTGTCCCCGCAGACCAGCATGACACCATTGTCGCCCACGGCGAGCACGCTGCCGTCCGGAAGTGCGACAAGATCACGCAGGGCCGACTGAGTAAAAGTGAGAACATCCGAAAACGCAAGGTCGCCATTCTCGTCCGGCCGGGCAAAGGCAAGGAATCCCGCAAGACCGGCAACGAACACTCCAGACGAGGTTCTGCAGACCGACGTCAACGCAGCGGAGACCTGACCCGCGAAGCGCGGCGCCAGGGATTCGTCCATGACGAAGACAGAGCCCTCGGCGCCGGAAAGCACCCAGCCTTCTTCATCAAAGGCCACGTCCACCAGGTCTTCAACAGTGGATGACACGACCGGCATGAACAGCGGCATTCCCGTCGATTCATCGAAACTCAACGACAGGATTACGCCGTCGTCGCCGACCGCGATCCCGCCGGCTATCGATCCGAGGCGAGAAACAAGTCCAGTCTCAACCAGGCCAAAACGACCGTCCCTGCAGACCAGCGCCAGACCGTCGTCGCCAACGAAGATGACCGGCGAACCGACCGTTTCACCCAGGCCGTCCCCGGCCGCGACCCATACTGAGTTCAAGTCGGTTGAAGGACCGGCCCGGCGATCGAGCCAGACACCTTCACCGTGGTCGAAAAAGACCATCGACGAGAACATGCCCGCGGCAAGGAAAAGGCCCCGGTCTTCCGGCACCGAGGCATCCGCAAGCCATGTCGCGGCCACTGTCGCCCTGAAGTCGGCCAGGGAGTTAACCGGTCCCGCAACGGTGTCGGTGTTCCACCTTCTGCCGTCAAACCTGACCACGACACCACCGGAACCGACTGCCCACATATCGTCGGATGACGTTCCCGCGATTGCCCACAGGTCACGCGGGGGTTCCGCAGTGTCGTTGGTCAGCTGCTGCTCCCAGAGTGTGCCCCCGGGCTTTCTCATGACCACGGTTCCCCGGGTTCCCACAATGACCATCGTTCCGTCGGAAGCTCGGAAGATATCCCTCATCGAAACGATTGATCCGGCGATCTGGCTGGAGATCCAATGCTCTCCCGAGAGTTCGAAAAGCGAGCCGTACGCGCCAACAGCGAACGTTCCCGCATTGACCTCTGAAAGGACACCGAACAGATCCCAGGTCACGCCCGGGTCCATTACCTCGCATGAATCAGCCTGCAGATGAACGACTGTTCCTTTCCGTCCAACCGCGAAACACTCATCGGCGGCCGGGCAGGAGACATCGAGAAGGTCCGCGGACACGGGGCAATCCAGGATATCCCATCGACCATCGACAAACCTTATGACGACGCCGCCCGCTCCCACCGCGTACATGACGCCGCCAGTTCCGTCCACACCGTACAGATCCGCGTCCGTGGGCGGGATAGGTCCCGGAACGAACTGATTGTTGCGAAGAACAAGAACCAGGCCGTCGTCGCCAACCGCCCAGACGGAATCGGACGGACTGCCCCACATGTCATTGATATTGCCGACCTCGGACAGATCGCGAAGAACCAGAGTGGGGGTCACAACGGTGTCGACCACGTCAGACGAATCTGCATCCAGGTCCACGTCCTGAATCGTATCCGACGCGTCAACGTCCGGGAGTTCGAGCAAGGAATCGTCCGTGCCGGAATCCGACCATGCGTCCACGTCGCCGACGTCCGCGTCCTGCCGCCCCCCTGTGTCCCCGGAGTCGGCCGGCACGCTTTCACCGGCGCACGCCGACCAGACGATCATGGCCGACATGAATATATATGCGACATCATGACGCCAGGACATCCCGGGCACCGACCTCGAATCGACTGCCGAATCATAGCAGAAGCGGATCCAAATCCCCATACCGAAGGGGAACTGGATCAGAAACCCGCAGGGGCGAACCGCCTTCGCGTAGGGGCGAATATCAATTCGCCCTTCTGCGACGGGGTCGGGGTCAGGGACAGGGGCGGGGTCGGGGACGGGTTGTTTTGATACGGGGTTGACCTGCTGCCGACGGAGGGCTAGATTACGTCCGGGGACACGGGGCAGGAAACCGGTTCAATGCCGGTACTGCCGCCGCAACTGTATCCGGGAACAACCCTGGCGAGCCACGGACATGAACTTGTCCGGAAGGGCCAGGCGAGGCCATACCCGGGAGTCAGGACACTGCCCGCGTCCATTTGGTGCCAGTCGTTTCGAGCGGAAACGGACGAGGTCACGCCAATCCGACCATTGTTTTCCAACAACATCACGGTCGGGGGCCAGACCCCCTGTTTCCATTCCCCGCGGGGGAAATGGAGCAACCATGAACGGACCGAACAAAAGTGTGATGATCTGTGGACTTACCGCGCTGACCGCCATCTTGTCGGCATCCTTCGGATGCGGGGGCAACGGTGGCGACGACACTGGTAGCCAGGACGTGATCCAGGAAGTCTTCGAGGACTCCCTGGCGGACACGGCCGGGGACATCTCGACCGACGAAGGCGGCGGCGAGGCGATCAGTCTGGACAAGCCGGCCGGAATCGCGCTTGCCGGCGCGTGGACAGACGCGTGGGGCACGACGCACGACATCACATCCGGGCTCTGGTTACAGGATTACAGCGGCACGCTGTCTTCCTTCGAGATTCTGATCTGGAATAACGGCCCCTCGGTCGGTGGCGCCGGCTGGGCCGTCGCGCGCAACTCGGACGATAACCAGTACAGCGCCGGACTGTTCAGCCGGTTCGACTGGACGACGAAAGACGGGACGACATACTTCTGCAACACGGCCTGGGACAAGGCAACCAGCGACGAGGCCATTGCCGTGCAACCGGCGGACGCGTCCGACCCGGCGAATTCAGGTTGCGGAGGTTTTGGCTGGACAGGTCTGACCGCCGTTGAACCGCCTGCCCCCGAAGCACTTCCGACCGACACGCGACCGATGGATCTCGTTGTCGAGGCCCCGGGTGCCTCGGGAGAAGGCACCGGAGATCCCCGGAACGCGGTCAACGGTGTGCGTGGCGGCGGCGCATTGACAGGTGGCACCGACGTGTACTCGATTCCGGCGGTCACCGGCTCCTTCCTTGTTCTTGCCCTCGAAGGTTACTCGATCGGCAACGGACCGGGCGCCGAACTCGTGGTGTTCGAGAATCCATTCAACTACGGCGACGGCGGAGTGTTCATGGATCAGACGGTCGTTCAGGTTTCCCGCGATGGAATCACCTGGGTGAGTTTCCCGTTCGACTTCACCGCCGAGGACGAGACGTCATACTCGACCGACCCGGCCGACTGGAACGGTTTTGCCGGCGTGACGCCGGTCATCTTCAACCAGGACATCGCCCCCGAAGCGGATCCGTTTAATGCCGAAACGGCAGGTGGGGACGCTTTCGATCTGGATCAGCTCGATCAGGACGACCCCGACGCCGCGGCCGTGGCGCGCCATGGATTCCGATTCGTCAGGCTTCTGCCGGCCAGGACTGTCCTGAATCCGGACACCGAGCAGGCCTTCGTATCCGATCCGATATCGAACGGGCCGGATATTGACGGTATCTATGTCCGGTATGCGGTGGAAAATTAGCGTCACCGTCGATTGTCCGGTTCACCAGACCGAGTCGGCGACTCCGGCCTCGAGAGGGACCTCGATCTCATCGTTCAAATCAGGCATCAAATCCAGCCCGGTCCGCTCCTCGATCCAATCGACACTGACCAGGAACTCGACCGGCATCTCGTCGCCCTGCACATCCTGTTCGATGATAAAGGCAAGCACTCTTGGCCCGACGGTTCCGGACCGGGTGTCTTCGACCTCGTCAACGATCACCTTGAAAAATGCGTCCGGAATCTCGATACGTGGCTGGGACTGCTTCAAAAACTCTCTGTCCCGGTCGAATACCGGGCCGGTGATCACCCAGACGCCCCCGAGCGAACTGGACCAGCGATCCGCCTCAAGCGCCTCTATCCTCTGCCAGACCTGTCGATTCAACGCAGGGCGCTGCGGAACGATGTTGCTCATCATGAAGGTCTCGAGCTGAGCCTTTCTGCCATATCTGGTGGCGATGGCATGATTGGGCGCCAGATGGCCGCGGTCATATCCCGTCCTGGTGTAGTCGCGGTGGGCGACCCGGGATTCGGTGCGCGCGTCCGTGCTGAAACGTTGCGGCCTGGCCCCTCCCCCTTCCACGGTATCGGGCCCCACCATGTATCCAACCCAGACTGGATTCTGCCGGTACTCGGAGTAACCGACATCAAACCCCAGGTTGTCCAGAAGCACGTATCGCGATTCCTTTTCCAGCGAAACCGGAAGGCCGCCGTAAACCTGGCCGTCCTGACCAGAAGGGCGAATTGCCTGCCCAGAAGGGCGAATATCATTCGCCCCCACGGGTTCCTGCCCCGTCGATGGCCTGCCCTGAGCCCCGTCGAAGGGTTGAACAACCTCCGATGTACCGGACTGGCAGATCAACACCACGCCGACTAATACCGCCAGGACCGGCGCCACGACCCCAAAATGACGCATTGCAAGATTCCCGCATGTGCCCGAATCAATGGTATACCATGTCAACAAGTATTGACTTGTAGACGACCGTTGGGAAACCGACTCCTCGACAAACGCCGAAGTGCGGGCTACGATATGCGTCAAATTGACGAACTTGGGGGCCTGATGGCTGACATACTTATCATAAAGTGTTGGAATCCTTCAAGGAATGAAGAGTCGAAGGTTGCCCCTCTCGGCGCGATGTACCTTGCAGCAGCACTGCGCGAGGCAGGGCACGAACCGAAAATCCTGCATATCGGCAGCGACCACGCCTCGATCGATCTGATGAAGAACACTATCGCCGAGCGTAAACCTGACGTCATCGGCATCAGCGCCGTGGTCAACGAATACAGAACGTTCAAGGAACTGGCTGCATTCCTTCACGATATAACGCCCGACGTCCCGGTCATGGTGGGCGGACCGCTCGCATGGTCCGACCCGATCACGACACTTCGCGTTGATGGTGTCAAAGTCATCGCGCTGGGTGAGGCCGAGCGCACCATTGTCGAACTGGTTGACGCGCTGTTGACCGGCACCGATCCTCTCAAGGTGGCAGGAACCGCCGTTCTTCGCGACGGCGAACTCGTCAAGGCACCTCCCAGAGACCTTATGACTTCCGCCGAACTCGATGTCCTGCCTTTCCCGGCATGGGATCTGATCGACCTGGCCGACCACTGGAAATACCGCAGCATGGCGTCGGTAGGAATCAGACGATACATGCAGGTCATGACCTCCCGCGGGTGCCCTTACGCCTGCATCTACTGCCACGGAATGATGGGCCGGCAGTACAGGTATCGGTCGCCGGAGTCCGTCATCGAAGAAATCAGGGTGCTGCGGGAACGGTACGACATTCACGAATTCGAGCTTGTTGACGACTGCTTCAATCTGAATCGGCCCCGCATGCATGCCATCCTTCAGGGACTGATCGACTTCAACGATCCCCTGCTGAGGCTGCAGTTCCCGAACGGACTCAGGTCCGACCTGCTCGAGGAACAGGACATCGCGATGCTGCGCAGGGCCGGGACCAGTTTCATCTCGTTCGCGATTGAAACGGCCTCGACAAGACTTCAGAAGATGATCCACAAGAACCTGGACATCGAAAAGGCTCTTCGCGCGATTACGATCGCGAACAGGGCCGGTATTTTCTGCAACGGATTCTTCATGCTCGGCTTTCCGACCGAAACAAAGGAAGAGATGGAAAGCACGATCAGGCTGGCATGTTCGACCGACCTTCATGAGGCGCTCTTCTTCCGTGTCAGCCCGTTCAAGGGAACGGCGCTCTACGATCTGGCGATGAACTGCTCCGATACGAAACTATCCGGAATCAACCTTGACGACCTTCAGTACTTCGATGTCGAGCACAACCTGTCGGAGATTGAGGACAAAGAATTCGGAAAGGAGTTCACCAGTGCTTACCGACGTTTCTACCTGAACCCGAAAAGGATGCTGCGGATACTGCAGCGACACCCGCGCCGCTCACAACTGCTGATGTACGTGCCACAGATTCTCAACAAGCTCGCGTACGGACTGGTCATGCGTGCGAAGCGACGCAGGCTCCGCTCGTGCATCCACACGAAATCCGACATAACCTAGCTGGAAAATCCGAAAGCCGCTGATGAAGTTGATTGTGGGCGATACTGGGTTTGAACCAGTGACTTCCACCGTGTGAAGGTGGCACTCTCCCGCTGAGTTAATCGCCCGGCAAAAGCGGAAAAATGATAATTCGAAGGTCCGGCAGTGTCAAGGGTCGCGCACCTCCTTCCCGCGCCCGTTCAAAATCAGACATCACGAAGCGGATTTTAATGTGTATAATCGCCTGCCTGAACATCTCTAACGGCAACGACCGAGGCTTATCAAATGGGAATCGAGACCGGCGCGCCAAGAATCATCAAGCGATATCCGAACCGCAAGCTCTACGACACGACCGAGAGCAGATATATCACCCTCAATGAAATTGCCACCCTGATCCGCGAGGGCGTGGAGTTGCAGGTGTTCGACAGCCGGTCGGGGGATGACATCACGTCCGTGACGCTGGCGCAGGTGCTTGTCGGCGAGGAAAAGCGGCGCAACCGCACGATCCCCATCCAGAAGATGGCCGCATTGATTCACTCCAGCGGCGAATTTCTTCAGAAAAAGATTCCCGTCGTCGGAACGATCCGCGAGGGGGCCGGCCGGAGGGTTCAGGAGATACTGAACAACAGCACGGCCGAAGAGATCCGGGAAGTCCTGACCAACACACAGCACGCCTATGAAGAAGTCCAGAGGCGGGCCGATGAACGCATTCAATTCGTTGTCAGCACTCTCAAGAGCATTGCGCCGATGTCCAGGGATATTCAGGAATTGTCCAGGCAGGTGCGCGATCTGACCGCAAGAGTGACGGAACTGGAACGAAGATCGGGCGGTGAACGATAGTACGAGGCGGTCGGGATCCTGACTGCCGGTCGTTCACCCGTGGCCTGGACGGAGGTTGTTTCAAATGGTTCAGGGACAGGTCGTCGACTCACGATTCGAATGCCGCCACACAACGATCCGGCCGGAGCCGGGCGAATCGTGGATCGCCACTGACGGCAAGGCCGAGGTCGTGCTCCGGGTACTGCCCGACGCGACGAAAGACGATGCCACCAGGGCCGCTTTCATGAAGCAGGTTCAGGCGGCTGTCAGAATGAAGGCGCCTGTCGTCGAAAAGACTGTTCACGGGGGATTCACGCAGGACGGCAGACCTTTCGTCGTCGTCGAACGCGTTAACGGTCGCCCGCTTGCCGAGGAACTGGCCTCGGGCCAGCCGTTCGATGTTCTGCGCGCGCTGGAAATCGCCACGTTGATCGCTGATGCGCTTGCCGAGGCTGCCCGCAGGGGAACGTGTCATGGCCACATCTCGCCGGCCGTGGTCATGCTGCTGTCCGGTTCCAGAAAAGGTCGCAGAAAGAATTCGGCCAGCGGACTGAAGGTGATCGGATTCGCACCCTGGGAGATGACGCCTTCCAATCCGACCTCGAACCACGAGTGGACACCGCCGGAGATCCTTGAAGGCAGGCCGGCGGACATCAGATCGGACTGCTGGTCTCTGGGTGTAATCCTTTACAGGATGCTGACCGGAACCGCTCCGGGGGCAACGAATGGACAGCGCCCCGTTCCTCCGTCGCAAATCATGCCGAATCAGGACATCACGCCCGCGGTCGATGTCGTGACGATGCGCCTGCTTGAGACCGATCCCGCCATGCGACTCGCGTCGCCCGAGCAGCTCGCCGTGCACCTTCGCCAGATCCTGGAGGGCGGCACCACGGCGTCCGATGATTCCGGTGATACGGTTGTCACGACACCGCCGCCAGCCACACCCGAGGAATCGGACCTCGATGAAGGGATATCTTTCGCGTCCGGTCGCAGGGTGCGCACGGTCAAAATGGCGACGAGCGACCTTCTCAGTTTCCCGGCACCGGGGGAAGCTCCGGTTTCATCACCAGCGCCGCTTGAAGACCAGGCGCTCAAGCCAATGGAGCCTGCCTCTATTCCGGCACCAGCGCCGGTGACCGTTCCCGTCAGGCCGGCCAGGCAGTCCGCCGATTCCGGTGCAACCCAGGACACGTCCGGCGCCGCCAGGCGTGGCGGCCCTTCCACAACCATCGTCGCAATCGTGCTTGGCGGAGTCTTCCTGCTGGCGGCGATCGCTATAACCGGATGGTTTATCCTGCGTTACCAGGAACGGCAACTCCAGCATTCGCAGGTCGTGGCCCCCGCCGCCCAGGTCATGCCGGAGCAGAAGCCAGTACCAGCGCCGGTGCCAGCGCCAGTGCCAGCTCCCGCTCCGGAACCGGCGCCCGCAGCCCAGGCCGCACCGGCCCCGGTTCCCGAACCCGTACCGGCCCCGGTTCCCGAACCCGTACCGGCCCCGGTTCCCGAACCCGCACCGCCCTCAGCTCCGGCCACCGTGCAGGCGCCAGCGCCGGCGACCGCCGCGGCCAGGACCGAGGCAGCCACCCCGAAGGCGACGTCCACGTCATCAACCGTGACAAGGTCGAGCACCTCCACCACGACGTCTTCGACCTCGACCGCTCGGGCCTCTGGCGACACGACCACAAAGAAGGTTGAACCGGCCCGCAAGACAACGACGGCGAAGAAGCCGACGTGGGACGATGGCCTGGACGAAGTCGAGATAGAAAAGGCGCCCGTCGCGCCGGCGATAAAGCAGAAGGACACGACCGGTTCAAAGACGACCACGAAACCGGCCATCGACTGGGGAGTAGAGTGACATGAAGAAGACTGCATTTCTGTTCGGCGCCATCCTTGCCGTGATCGCGTTTTCCGCGGTCGCCCAGGAACCTTCCGAAGATGAAATCCAGGCGTTCAACCTGTACAAGGACGCCCAGACCATGATGGAGCAGTCCCGCTGGGATGAGGCCATTGAACTGCTGGACAAGGCACAGGCGACCTTCCCGATGCCCCAGATTCAATTTCAGAAGGCCCGTTGCCTGCAGGCTCGCGGCGACATTGCGGACTCCCTGGCTCTGCTGGAACAGATCCAGACGGACGAACCGCGGTTGATGGCCCGCGTGGAAAAGATGCGCGACGAGCTCAGGGCCGAGATGGACAAGCCGGTCGAGATCGAGGTCACTTCAAACGCCGAACAGGTAAAGATGATTGTAGACGGCAAGGACGTCTTCTTCATCCCCGGCAAGGTCGCAATCAAACAGGGCGAACATCGGATTGAATACTCGTCTCCCGGATTCCGCTCGCGAACCGAGAACCGCGCCATAGGCCCCTTCGACACCGATCTCGACGTCAGGATGGATCCCGTTGGCGGCAAGGTAGTTCTGAAGACCGACCTGGACTCCTTCTGGGGAATGGTCGTCCGCATCGACGAGATGGAACTGAACCCGTCCGGGACATCGGTCACCCCCAATCAGTCGTCACCTATCGAAATTCCGGCTGGCAGTCACACCTACACGTGTTCGAAGGCCGGCTACCCCGACTACACCGGTCAGTTCAATCTTGTGTCGACCCAGCTCCTGACGGTCGAATGCCTGATGGGCGGCGCGGCCTCGGTCAGCAAGAAGGACACGAAGTCGAACCCGATGAAATGGGTGTTCCTGGGCGTTGGCAGCGGCATGGCGGTGGCCGGCGCTGGCATGATGGGATGGTATTTCTACAACAAGTCCCATCTCCCCGCGGGGCAGGTCATCCAGCGCGACTACTACGAAGGTTGGATCGGGCTCGGTCTTGCCGGTGTCGGAATAGCGATGGCGGTGATGGGATTCTTCGTATTCCCGGACAAGCCTGCCGACGACGGTGGAAAGACGGCCTGCATCGATTACGGCTTCTCGGTGGTTCCTGTGCAGGATGGTGCGGCTGCTTCGTTCGGGATGACTTTCTGATTACTTCGCGGCAGCTTCGTCGGCGACCTTGGCGGCATCCGCCTCGGCCTTCGCGGCCTCGGCCTTCTTGGCTGCGGCGGCGATTTCATCGTAATCCCAGTTGTATCCGAGGGTCAGCATAAGGACGTTCTGGACCTGCCATCCATCCAGCAACTGAGGCTGACGGACGACCTTCAGCACGTAGTCGAGCGTGGCCCAGGACATCAGCTTCAGGGACAGGTTCGCGCCGATGTCGACGTTTGTCATGTCACCGTAGTTCTTGCCGGCAGGCGGGTCCGGATACATTGGCACCATGAACTCGCAGTAGGCGCCGTAGGAAATCTTGACCTTCCAGTCGTAAGTGCCCTTCAGATTAAGGCCGCCCGCGATACCAACCTGTTCGTAGGGGTTCAACTTGTTCAGGACGTAACGACCCGACCCACCGACAACCGTCGGGGCGCTGTACGCTCCCAGAGTGTACTGGTCACCGGACATCGCGACCTGACTGGCCCCGAAGCCGAATGTGATGACCATCTCGATCACGGGCTTGGCGATCGGACGGGCATAGATACCGGCGGCCTCCTTGAAGGTGATCGGCGCAAACGACTTGGTCAGCGTGAACTGATCCGAGGCGGCCTTGACCACGTTCCCGTTGGCGTCTACGTAATCGTTCAGAGCCTCGGTGTTGTTCTGGCCATCAAGAAGGGTGGACTCCATGGTGAAGCGGGCGAACGGACCTATCCATTCATATCCCTTCGGATGGTAGAAATACATCGTGTCGAAGTAGAACTGGTCGCCGGACTTGATCACCCTTTCAAGCGGCGGTCCGTACGAAAACGCCAGCAGGAGCTTCAACTGGGCGCGCCAGTCATGTCCGCTGCGCACCAGCTGGAAACCGGTGTCGACGTTGGCGCCGAACGTTACGGCGTTGCCATCGAGCTGTCCGACGAACTGATAGTTGTTCGTAAAGTTCAGAGTGGCGCCGACTTTCGCGTTGGCCTTGAAGTTGTCAGCGAATTCCTTGCCTACATCGACCTCCGTCGGTACGATCTCATCAATGCTCTGGGAATACGCGGTAGTGCCCGCGAACCCCGCGCAGGCAAGCACAAGACCGAACATCAAACTTCTAGGATTGAGTCTCATGGTTCCCCCACCAAGATAGCCACAAGCGGCCTGAATTGCGGGTTTATCATCCGCCGTAAATGCCGGTTCAGTCAATTATTGAGCAAGTCAACGAAGTGAATCACATTGAGAATCAACGGAAATCCGGGATCAAACGACGTCAGGAGCGCCGGCAGTCGCGACGACGCGCAATCAGCAGTCCCAGCGGAAGGAGCAGGATCAGGGAGAATCGACCCGGGACGCCCGACGAGCAGTTTCCGGAGTCCCCGCCGCCGACCTCAGCATTGGTGCCATCCAGATCCTGAAGCGGAACCCCGGCGGTGTCGTCGCCTTCGCGTGTTCCAAACACCGCCTCGCCACCCTCCAGCTGGACGTAGTCCTGCCAACCGCCGGGCACGCAGTAGGAAATGGTCTCTTCCTGGCCCACGTCACCACACCCGCAGGGAGGACACTCGCACGGCTCGCAGTTGTCCCCCTCGCACGCTGGACACGCGCAGCCGCAGCCGCAATCCGTGTCGGCACTGAAAGACGTGCATTTGAAACCGTCGGCGCAGTCGGCGTCCACGTCGCATGGTTTCATTGCCGGCACGCAGAAGCCTTCACCTGGAACACATTCAGGCTCAACAATGTCCTCGCAATCGCAGGAATAGTTGGAGCAGTCACATTCAGCTCCGGCGTCGGGAGGACATGCGCAGGGAGGGCACTCGCATGCCACGCGCCCCGAACAGGATTCCTGAATCGAACACTCGAAACCTTCAGGGCAGTCCCCTTCATCAACACATCCATCAGGTTCCCATGTGCACGCACGATACTGGTTACCCTCGCACGCCACGACATCGCATTCAGGACAGACGCACTCACAACTGTCGTCATCGGGATCACACGGCTGGCAGGCGCAGGTGCAGGGAGAAGCAGCGCACGGAGTCTCGACCAGTTCGCACTTGAACTGGTCCGGGCAATCCGAATCGACCTGACACTGGTCGACCGGTTCCGTGCCGGTCTGAGCCAGCGACACTGCCGGCAGGATCAGAACGCAAATAATCACGGCTACGATGTTTTTCATGACTGCTCTCCAATGATTTCGAGCACCGTCTATCATCCGGTAATCACAGGACGAACACAAGCGCCCGTCAGAATTCGAAACCGATACGGGTCATCACGGTGAACTTGGAAAGCTGATCGTAATTGGCGGCGGTCCAGTAACCGGAATCCCAGACGTAACGCCCCTGATCAAGAAGCGGAATCTGCACTCCCAGATACATCTTGAAGAAGGCAACCCGGATGTTGAGGCCAGTGGCCACCATGAAGGTATCGAAGCGATCCGAATTCATGATCCCGCGCAACCCGTTCATCTCGAACAGGACCGACACCACGAACTTGGGCATGATGATGAATCCGGCGCCGTACTTCAGGAACATCATGGTGTCGATGGCCGGCGTGTCGAGCACGTCGTGCATGGAGATCAGTTCGACGTGAGTCTGGAGTTGGAAGAAACGCGCCAGATCCATCCCCAGAACCAGGTAGGGAGCCCAGGTCAAGTAGCCGTAGGCGAACTTCGGCGCCGAAAAGATATCGGAATTCATTGATCGGCCGATGCCCGACGTTCCGCTTGGCAGGTACAGTTCGATACCGCCGGAAAACCCGAACGAGACGATGCTGCCGACCGACCAGTCGCCACCCGATTTCAGATTCACCGAGATGTTGGCCATCTCGACCTCGGTCCCGCCCTCATCCATTATCTGAAGCGCGAACGGCGTTGATAACACTACCTCGATCCACTTGAAATTCATGTAGAGGTAGGGTTCAAGAATCAGACTGATCGCGCTGCTCGAAGATACGGTTCTGACCGCGTCGACCGCCTGCATCCGCTGCTCGGCGGTGCCTGCCTCGCCGGCATATTCACCTATGAAATCAACCACCTGGCCACGCGCGGCAGGATCCGATACGCCGACTTCCTCAAGAACCTGATCGAGAGCGCCCGGATCCCCGCCCGCCGCGGCCCTGATCATGTCCCACTGTTCCGGAGTCACATCGCCAAGAATATCGAGGACCTGTTCGACCGAACCCTCGACCTGGGTGGAACACAGTTCCGGATTCGGAGTCTGCTGGCAGATCTGGTTGACCGCCTCGTCGACGATCACGTCCCTGGTGCGGCTCGCCACGATGTTGAGCGGAGCAACGTCCAGATCAATGCCCAGCGCGAACTTCCTGGTCTGGGTCGGAACCTTGACGTTACGACCGACCATCAGGTAGGCGCCTTCGAACGACTTGATCTTCTTGGCCTCGCGCTTGACGATGTTCTGTTCAGGGTCTTCCTGATCCGACTCGTCGGACTGATCCGGCTCTTCCAGATCCGAATCGTCCGCAACCGGCTCGTCGACGGAAACGACAACGTCATCGGCAGGGTCCGCTGGTTCGGGGTCATCGACAGGCTCGGGAACCACGGAGACCTCGGACAGGCTTGAAGATACCTGCGCTGTGCCGTCGCCAGGTTCGTCGCTCTGCGAATAGGCCATCGGCGGCAGGGCAGGAACCGCCACCAGGCAGGAGGCCGCAAACAGCAGCCACATGTGATCAACCGGCTTCATCAGATTCTCCTTCCCGGGAATGACTCGATTGTAATGCTAAGGATCCCGATATTCCAGCACGCGGGGAATCGAGGTCTTTTCAGGCCGCGCCGGAACCATGTGGTGGTTTCTGACTGGTTTGTATCAGCCGGCATCCCGGACGCAGAACATGACGCCTTCCGAAGACGGCTGGGCCGGCTTGAGGACGTCGAGCTTGCCACTGTAGTTGAGGATGTAGAAGAAGCGCAGGTTGGAGTCGAGACTGGTCTTGTTCGTATTGGTGCCCGACATCACGGTCGAATAGACGGTACCGTTTTCCCCGCTGAGGAACCGCGGGTCGATGTACCGGTAGTAGGTGTCGGTGCCATCGACGAATTCGAACGGGCCGTTGCCGGTTCCGCAGCCGCCACACGCCGCCGTCAGACAGTTGTCCGCATTAAAACAACTTTCGAGCACCGGGCACGAGCCGCCGTCCTCGACCGCAGGGCAGCCACGAACAAGCGTCCTGACCTCGTCGATGGTCGGAACACGCCATCCGGTAAGGAAGAAACCGTTGTCGCAGCCGGATTTCGCCGTATTGCACTGACGTTTCAGCAGATTGTCGTTAGGCGACGAAAGCTGATGGTCACCACCGACCTGCTGCCACATCAGGCCGGTGGTCGTGTCGGTCAGCGTTCCGTCGCAATTGTCGCGGAACCCTTCGATCGTCTCAAAGGCGCAGCTGGTCGGCTCGACGCACGTATCGACGTTCGTGTCGGTGCCGCCCTCGTCCGGGACAACCGAGTTGTCCTTCGGCTGGGTCGTGTCCTTCGGCTGATTCGTGTCCTTCGGCTGATTCGTGTCGATTGGGTTGCCGAAATCATCAACGATAACCTGATCCGGAAGCACCTGGTTGTCCGGATGGTTTACCGTGTCATTCTGATCGCCGTAATCGACGCTGATTACGATGTCGGGAAATCCCCCGTTATCATCGCCGTCGCTTTCGGTGCCGCATCCCAGGCCCACGGCCACCGCCGTCAGCAGAATCAGGATTGCCGATGTTCTCTTCATCCGATATCCCCCGTGAAACCGGCAGATTCTAAGTGTTTTTTTTCGAAAATCAAATAGTCGAACATGACCGGCGTGGTCAAAGATCCAGAACCCTCTCCTCGCCTTCCTGATCAAGATCGAAGTGCGCCCGCCAGCACATCCGGCATCCTTCGTGATGTCCCGAGATTTTTTTGAACTCGCTCCAGCGCTCGGAACGAAGCACGGTGATCAGCTTATCCCGGTAAACATTGCCCATCCTGGCCGAAGACTCGAGCATCTGCGGAGCCGTGCACGGATAAACGTCCCCGAACAGGGATATGTAGACCTCGTCGTCCGGAGCCTTGCACAGGATCTCGGGATTCTCGTGGATGACGTTGTATGTGCCCTCGGTGATATTCTTGAACATCCTGCTGCAGAAGACTTCCTTCAGCGGTCGCCCCGCCGTCAGCAGCCGTGGCCCCACCGAGATCGAAGTGCCGTGCTGCGCGCCGATGCGCCGCATCTCCGGGATGATTCTCTCGTACAGGTCGACGGTTCGATCAAAACCGAGAAGCCTCGGAACCGGTGAACTGATGGGGCCTTCCAGGCAGAGGAACATATTGATTCTGGTGACACCCAGTTCTGAAACCTGAAGCGCGAGATCGATCAGATGGTCTATGTTGTCGGGCAGAACGACGGTATCGACGTTCACCTCCATTCCACCTGCCCTGACCGCGGCTTCCATGCCCGCTATCGCTCGTGTGTGACCATCCTTGACGCGCCTGATCCTGTCGTGAATCTCGGGGGTCGGCCCATCCAGCGAGACGATGCAGAGATCAAGGCCGGCATCCCTGAGCGCCGTGGCCAGCGCGTCATCCATGAGTGTGCCGTTGGTGATCAGGTCGGTATAAAAGCCGAGGCGGTGCGCGAATCGAACCAGATCGACCAGATCGCGGCGCATGGTCGGCTCGCCACCGAACAGGTCGAGTCTCGTGAATCCAAGAAGCCTGAACTCCTCGAGGAACCGGACGACGTCAGGCAACGGCATCAGGTCGATGCCTTCGTAAAACTTCTGCACCTGACAGATGATGCAGTTCATCGTGCACTTGCGGATGATGAGGATCGTCCCCATCCGATCGACCTGAGCCCACCGATCGGAAGACCGGAGGGTCAGACCGAAACGAGGTCCGGCATAGGGAAGATCGTAATCGACCAGTTCGGTCATGGCGGCCTTGCGCGCCGCTTCCCACAACAACATCGGCTCGACGAAGCTCTCGTGACCTTCGACCGGACCGTCGTTCGGACCGTCCAGGAAGATGACCGGGGCGTCCCCCTCAAACCGGATCTCCCCGCCAGCCGACCGGGCCACGAAATCGGCGAAACCGCTGGCGAAATCGGGCCAGGTCAGGAAGTCTTCCCGGCCGCAGGCCTTTGACGATATCGCCGGAGCTGTCGGGGAATACCTGTCGCCCCCTTCGGGAACATGGAAAACAGCGGCGCATCGCGAAAGGTTCTCGCAGCCGCGGCATGCCGGATCGAGACGCGGAATCAGTCCGGACGACCGGATCACCAGGTTGTTCCTGATGTTCTTGGAATGCATCAATGTTGAAGCATCGGAATGACCGGAGATCTTGCGCCAGAGAGTCGTGACCCCATCCTGAACAAGAAACAGTTGATCAATGCCGGCAGGCGCGTCGCCCTGACTGTAATGGCAGGTTCCGTCCGGCGAAACCGGATTGGATGCGACCGCCACCCGGTCGAAACGAACCGCAGATACCGACTGCATCGGCAGATGGAGCTCACCGGTTCCGCGTGCCCTGACATACTCCTCCGGAACCGTCGAACAGGCTCCACGCAGTTCACACGCCACGCACGGGAAAGGCAGGGAACGGGCCGGCCGACCACCGTCGTCGAAGACTATGGCCCGCGTCGCTCCATCCCTGTCGCGGCCGACAGGCTGGCCGGCCTGCGTGCCGGCGTTCGAAACGTCGCCCAGACGTATCAGCCCCTCGGCCCCTGGTCCAGGCAGTTCGCGCCCCTTCAAATCCGGAAGCAGACAGCACGGCATCGCGGCGTAGAAGGCTCGCGGCCCGGAACTCCCGGAGTCCAGTTTCCTCACGGCCCTGGAAACGGCCGCCGCGACCGCCGACATGGTCGGAAGATCATCAGGCCATTCGTCCTCGAACGAAGGCGCGGGCCTGAAACAGACGAAAGAGACACCTGTCCCATCCAGCACGGATTCCATGCGGTCAAGAACGTCGATGTTCCCCGTGTGAACAGGGACGTCAACGCCGACCGTCACGCCTGCCTCAACAAGATTCCGGATCCCTTCGATCGCCTGGTCGAAACTGCCAGCACCAGCCAATTCATCGTGAATCGCCCGGTCAGGGCCGAGCAGGGTCACCCTGGCCATTCCGAGCCCGGCGTTTCTGAAGGCCGGGGCGACACCCGCGTAGGAAAAGATACGCGCGTTCGTTAAAAGCTCGACGTCAAGTCCGAGAGCTCTGGCGGCGCCAATCACCCTGGGCAGATCCCGGCGCAGGGTCGGTTCGCCACCGGCCAGCCTGATGATTGACCTTCCCGCCGAGACCGCCATCGACAGCATCGTGCCGATGGTGGCGGTGTCCGGAGCGTGCGCGCCCGGAGCGAAACCGTACGAACCACGGTCATTCGTTCTGTCACCGACAAGGATCCAGGTTGCCTTCATCAATCCACCGCGCATACTTGCCATGGCCGGCATCATCCCGACTGATGCAGACATTACAGGAGGTATGGAGTTGTGACAACCCGGCCCGGAGTCGCCGATGAAAACGAATTCTTGACTTGAGCATGATGAGACGGAAAATTCGGCGGTTGGTACGATTGATTCACCAGGACCATGGGAGTGACATTGATGGCGGTAATTCACGGAAATGCGATTGTAGGACAATCCGGCGGGCCCACGGCGGTTATTAACCAGAGCCTCGTCGGCGTGGTCGAATCACTGAAGCTGGTTCCAGAAATCGACAAGATTTACGGTGCGCGACATGGAGTCAAGGGCATCCTGGCCGAGGATTTTATCGACCTTGGCGCGGAACCGGCCGAAACGCTCGAGAAGGTCGCGGCGACCCCTTCGGCTGCACTCGGCTCGGTTCGCAAGAAGCCGACACCCGAGGAGTGCAGGCAGATGTTCGAGGTGCTGAAAAAGCACAACATCCACTACTTTTTCTACATCGGAGGCAACGACTCCGCCGAGACGACGCATATCGTCAACGAGGAGGCCAAGGCCTCGGGATACGAACTGCATTGTTTCCATGTTCCCAAGACAGTGGACAATGACCTTCGCGTCAACGATCACACTCCGGGCTTTGGCAGCGCCGCGCGGTTCGTGGCAAGTGCGCTGATGGGCGACAATCTGGACAACAGGGCGCTGCCGGGGATCAAGATCGACGTTATCATGGGCAGGAACGCCGGATTCCTGACGGCCGCCGCGGCGCTCGGCAGGGTTTACCCGGACGACGGTCCACACCTGATCTACCTGCCGGAGAGACCGGTTACCAGGGAACGCATCATCGAGGACGTGCGCGAGGTCTACGGAAGACTGGGCCGCTGCGTCATGGCCGTATCCGAAGGCATTGTCGACGCCGCGGATCCGCATCACAGGACCTTTACCGAGGTGATTCTGGCCGAAGCGGGGCCAATCGAACAGGACACACACGGAAATGTTCAGCTTTCCGGTTCAGGCGCCCTGGGCGACTGGCTGATGAACCTGGTCAAGACCGGTATCGGATCAAAACTCAGGGTTCGCGCCGACACGTTCGGTTACCTCCAGAGGTCCTTCCCCGGCGTGATCAGCGAAACCGACGCGCGCGAGGCACGCGAGTGCGGCCGGAAGGCGGTTGAGTTCGCCACCACCGGCGGCTGGCTGGACGGCTCGGTAGCCATGATTCGTGAACCGGGCGAAACCTATTCAATCAGATACGAACGAACCGAGTTGCGCAACGTCGCCCGGGATACGAAATGTCTGCCGGACGAGTTCATCAACGAGGCGGGAAACAACGTCACCGATGCCTTCATCCGATACGCGGCGCCGCTGGTCGGCGAACTTCCGGAAAACTGCAGGCTGAACGGCTGGTGACCGGACATCCGTCGCGTTATCATCAACCTGGCCGCGACACTGGTTCCGCACGATGATCGACACCCACTGCCATCTGAACGAACCCTTTCTGCGCGACAGGATTGAAGACGTTATCGCGGGCGCGGCGCTTGCCGGGGTGACCGGTTTCGTCGTGCCATCGGTTGATCTGAAAGGGGCCTCGACCGCGCTGGCCCTGTCGACCGAACAACCACGCGTTCACCCTGCGGCTGGAATCCATCCGATGATGGCGGATTTCCCGGACGAACAAACATGCAGGAAGGCGATCGACAGTCTCGCCTCGATTCTTACGGACGCGCCCGGGTCTTTCGTTGCGATTGGAGAAATCGGCCTGGACGACCAGCCAGGCCCGGACGGCCGCCTCAATCAGTCGATGCGGGAACTGGCATTCCAGCTTCAACTGGAACTGGCCCGTGAACTGCGCCTGCCGGTGATCCTCCACGTCCGGGGCACGATGTCCCGTTTCATCGATCTGCTGGAACGGATTGGCCCCGTGCCAGCCGGCGGAGTGGCGCACGCTTTTCCCGGGTCTGTCGACACGATGGCGCGACTTCTTGGACTGGGCTATCTTCGGGGTGTCGCGGGCACGGTGACCAGACCCGGGGCGACAAGGCTGGCCGCGATAATCGCCCGAACCAGTCCGGCCCACATGCTGCTGGAAACAGATGCGCCGTTTCTCGCGAACGCCGCTCATGGACGAGGACGGGTTGTCCCGGCCGACCTGGCGCTGACCGCCGGGGTCGTTGCCGGGCTCACCGGTACCGAACGTAACGAACTGATCAGGATAACGGATGAAAACGCCAGAAGAATCTTCGGTATCGTTGAGGCCTGACGGCGCGCGGGGCGAATACCCTGGCGCGTTTGGAAGACTCAGGCTCGCGGTCGGCGAAAATGGACTGGACCGCCTGACCCGGGCCAGGGTTGCCGTAATAGGGCTGGGCGCTGTCGGGTCGTTCGCGACCGAGGCACTCGCCCGCAGTGGCATCGGCTATCTCAGGCTGGTGGACTTCGACGTGGTCTCGCCGTCGAACATAAACCGCCAGTTGTTCGCTCTTTCATCAACAGTCGGAAAGACCAAGGCCGACGTGGCGGCGGCGCGCGTCCTGGACATATTTCCGGGCTGCCGGGTCGACATCAGGAAGGAATTCTTCTGTCTGGAATCAGCTCCCGGAATCCTGGACCAGCCGGCGGACGAACCACTCGATTTCGTGATCGATGCCATCGACAGCCTGCATTCGAAGGTGACGCTCATCTCGGAGTGCGTCGCGCGAGGCATACCAGTCATCAGCTCGATGGGTGCGGCGGACAGGAGCGACCCGGGCGCCGTGCATGTGACGGACCTCGGAAAATCCTACAACTGCCCGCTGGCAAAACATGTCAGGAAACGACTTCATCGACGCGGTATCTTCGACGGTGTGATGGCAGTCTGGTCCTCGGAGCCACCGTGTCACGCGGATGCCGACGACGATGATGCGCGAAACACATCGGATCCGGCTGAGGACAATGGATTCTTCCGCGGCCGCGAGAGACCTCCCCTGCCCAGCATGGCTCCCCTGCCCGGAATCTTCGGTCTGTCGGCGGCGGCCTGGGTAATCAACAGTTGTGTCAACGATGACGCGACGAAATGTCCCGATAACGCAGAACGAAATACTTGAATATGGGAACCGCCGTGTTGCCGCCGGTCGCCCCCCTCATCGGCAGTCTGTCGTCGTAGGCGACAAGCACGACGCCCACCAGACGTCCGAAGCCTCCGGCGAACCATGCCTCCCTGGACATGTTTGTGGTGCCGGTCTTGCCCCAGACCTCGATGCCCTCGACATCAAGCGCCCTGGCCGTGCCGTCAAGCACCACCTGGCGCAGCATCTTCCTGATTCGGTTGGCGATCGCGGCAGGGATGACCCTGCCCGGCCTGCTGCCGTGTGAGAACACCCTCTTTCCATGGAAATCGTCGATATAGTCGATCATCCATGGAGCATCCAGATTGCCGGAAGCCCCGAACACGGCATACGCGTTGGCCAGATCCAGCGGGCTTGCCTCGACGCTGCCAAGCGCCATCGACAGATCCCTGGGGATATGACCCTTGAAGCCCACGGACTCCAGCAGCGACGCGACCTTTTCGACCCCGGTCTGCTGCAGCACCTTGACCGCGATGACATTGATCGAGTCCTTCAAGGCGCCTGTCATGTCATAGACGCGTCCGTCGTACGCCCCGCCATAGTTCCTGGGCTTCCAGAGGCGGCCTCCCTTGCCCCGGAAAGCGACCGGCTCGTTCACCCAGCCCCCTTCCTCGGGAATATCGTTCATCAATGCCGCGGCATAGATGAATGGCTTGATGGTCGAACCGATCGGCATGCTGGACTGGATTGCGCGATTGTATGGTCTGGATGCGAAATCCTCGCCACCGACCATGGCAACGACGGCGCGACTGGAGGAATCCAACACCACGAAAGACGCCTGGGGGCCAAGCTCCGCATTGACTACCTCCAACTTGCCGTGAAAGGTGTCCATGCTTCCAATGCCGGGCGAGACCTGAACCTCGCTGAACCCGTCGCAGAAGACGTCCAGCTGCTTGCCTCGATCGCTGCCAAGCCTGCCGATTGATGCGATTGAAACCGCCTTTTTGACACCGTCACTGGTAACGAATGCCTGATCATCCCCCCGCCTGCATCCAGCCAGTTTCGCGATCGGCAGCCTGGGTCCCGTGCCGGTCCTGCCCCCAAGACCAAGGTCCTCGACACCGGCAAACCCGGCTCCCTCGTCCGCGACGCGCGTCCTGCCCGCACGATAAAGCCCGGACAGTCCCTCTCCAATCGAATACTCAACGGCCTCCGAAACGGCCGGATCCAGCGATGTCATGACGGTGAAGCCACCGGTGTCAAGCTGTCCGGCGCCCACCAGCCTGCGAAGCTCACGTTCGACCGCATCGGCAAAGTATCCCGAGCTTCCGATCGTGGCGGGGTCTTTCGCGATGACATGAAGACGGGCCCTGGAAGCGGTTTCCGCCTGCTCGGCGGTCAACATTCCCGTCTCGGCCATTCTGTTCAGGACGTGAATCTGCCTTGCCACGGCACCCTCGGGATTCCTGAGCATGGAATTCCCTTCTGGCGCCGACACAAGACCGGCCAGCATCGCGGCCTCCTCGACCCTCAGATCATGGACGCCCCGGCCGAAAAAGAACCGCGAGGCCTCCTCGAAGCCGTACCTGCCCGAACCGAGGTACACATGAGACAGATAGATCGCCAGAATCTCCTTCTTGCTCAGCTTCAACTCAAGCTGCCTGGTCAGCAGGAGTTCCTTGAACTTTCTGGTCCACGTGCGTTCCGGAGTAAGCAGAATCTGCTTCACGACCTGCTGTGAGATAGTCGAGCCACCCTGAGAAATCCTGCCGTGCAGGACGTTCCTGAGCATTGCTCGCGCGATACCTCCATAGGAGAGACCGCGATGCTCCATGAAACCGGCATCCTCGGTGGCCAGGATCGCATTGACCAGCAGGGCCGGGAGGTGGTCGGGTGTAATCAAAGTGCGGCGCTGATGGAAAATCTCCCGGACCACCGACCCGTCCGAAGCCAGGATTCTTGTGACCTTCGGAACGCTGGCGGCGTACTCATCCCACGATGGCACCGCCGGAAGGGACGCCTCGGTCAGTTTGACGACCACCGCCAGGGTCAGGACACCGACCACGATCAGGCCGGCCAGAACCAGCAGTGCCGTTCCCAAATGCTTCTTTCTGGATTTAGCAGCCTTGCGGGCCATCGCCTCACCCTCCGACACAGCCTGTCAGTGTAACCGATTGGCAAGCCCGCAGTGGAATTGACGTCGACAGGCCCGGACAGGCGACCGCGCGCCACGGCGGTCTAGGTCAGGGGACACTCGAGACCGCGGCGCAGACAGGCGGCAACAACGGTGTTGCGCATCAAAAACGCTATCGTCATCGGTCCGACTCCGCCCGGAACCGGCGTGATCCACGAAGCCTTCGTCGAAACCCCGTCAAAATCGACATCGCCACAAAGCTTGCCGTTTTCGTCACGATTCATGCCGACATCGATGACCACCGCTCCTTCGCGGATCCAGTCGGCCTTCACCATGCGGGCGCGGCCGACAGCCGCCACCAGCACGTCAGCCGTCCTGACCACGTCGGGAAGGTTCGTGGTCCTGGAGTGACAGATGGTCACGGTCGCGTGGCGCCTGAGCAGCAGTTGTGCCATCGGCTTTCCGACGATCAGGCTGCGCCCGATAACCACCGCGTGAAGACCCTTCAGATCGGTTCCGGTCTCGTCAATCAGTCTTATGCAGCCCGCGGGCGTGCACGGCGTGAGGCCGGGACGGTCGGACATCAGCATTCCGAGGCTGAACGGATGGAATCCATCCACGTCACGGGCCGGGTCGAGGGCCGAAATGACCTTCTCCGAACTTATATGCTTCGGAACAGGAAGCTGAACCAGGATTCCATCGCAATCGGGATCCGCGTTCAATGAGGCAAGCAGGCCCAGCAGTTCTTCCTCGGTCGTCTCGGCCGGCAGGCGATGGGTCACGCCGCGGATGCCGACCTCGTCGCACGCCCTGCCCTTGTTTCGAACGTACACCTGGGATGCAGGGTCTTCACCGACAAGGATGACGTGCAAAGAGGGAACGACCCCCCGGGCGGCAAGTACCGCCACCGAATCCGCCACTTCCTGTCTGACCCGGGCCGCGATCGCCTTACCATCTATAATTCGCGCGTTGCCTTGGCCCATGACCGCCTCCATACCTTTGAAAAATGACGCCGAATCGTAATGTCGACACATGTCCAAGTCAATTGAGTGCCTCAATTCGTGAACAGGAAATCGAACCGACGATGCCTGTTTTCGGTAAAGCACTGAGGTTTTTGCTTGACCTGCAATCACTGTTGCTATATTCGAGACCCGGTTATGGCGGGAGGTTTACGGTGAACAGCCAGACGGATGTCAAGCGCACCGCGCTCTACGAGGAACATGTCAGGGCGGGCGGAAAGATGGTTCCGTTCGCAGGTTTCGAATTGCCGGTCCAGTACGAGGGTATCGCCGCCGAGCACAATCGCGTGCGCACGGCGGTAGGCCTGTTCGACGTAAGCCACATGGGCGAGATTGTATTCTCCGGCCCCCGCGCGGCCGAGGTCGTCACCCGTCTGACCACGAACAGCGTCGCGACCGCCAAACCGGGACGCGCCGTGTACACTCCGGTGTGCAGGGCCGACGGCGGCATCGTGGACGACATGATCTTCTACAAGAAGTCAGACACAGAATGGTTCGTCTGCGTCAATGCGTCGAACAAGGACAAGGACTACGCGTGGTTCGTCGAGCAGACCCGCGGTGAATGCGACGTGACCGACCTGTCGGATCGCTACTCGCAGATCGCCGTCCAGGGTCCGAAGGCTCCTGAACTGCTGGCCCGCGTCTTCGGCAAGGACGTTCTGGCGATGAAGCCGTTCTGGTTCCAGACGATGGACTACCGCGGCCACGAGATCCTGCTTGCGACCACCGGTTACACCGGCGAGGCGGGCGGTGAACTCTACATTCCAAACGACGTCGTCGTGGCTCTGTGGCAGGAACTGATGGCCAAGGGCGCCGACCTCGGTGTCGGACCGATCGGTCTCGGAGCCCGCGACTCGCTTCGTCTAGAGATGAAGTACTGCCTGTACGGCAATGATATCGACGACACGACGAGCCCCCTCGAAGCCGGTCTTCAGTGGACGGTAAAGTTCGACAAGGGCGATTTCATCGGCCGCGACTTCATGCTCAAGCAGCAGCAGGAAGGCCTGAAGCGCCACTTGATCGCTTTCGTTGTCGAGGGCAAGGGCGTTCCGCGCCACGGTTACAAAGTGTTCTCCGGAGACCAGGAGATCGGCGTGGTGACCAGCGGCACCATGTCGCCCAGCATGAAGGTGCCTATCGGCATCGCCTATGTGAAGCCGCCGTTCAACCAGACAGGTTCGACGATCGAGATCGATCTTATGGGGCTTCGCCGCACTGTGGCGAAGGTTGTGGATGCGCCGATCCTGAAAAGGGCGCGCTGATTTGATCTGGCTTTGTCCGGACATCCGTCCGACGTCCAGCAGGGGACGCCGACGGTCCGGCTGACGAGTTGACGCAAGGAGGTTCTGATGTCGATCCCCAAGGATTACAGGTTCACCGACAGCCACGAGTGGGTGAAGGTTGAAGAGGACAACATCGTTTCGATAGGTATCACCGATTACGCCCAGGACCATCTGGGCGAGATCGTCAGTGTCGAGGCCCCTCGAGTCGGGGACGAGATCGAAAAAGGCGAGCCGATCGGCATGATCGATTCCCAGAAGGCTTCCTCAGAGTTCTTCGCTCCGATCACGGGCGTGGTTGTCGAGAACAACGAGCTGATCGAGGAAGACCCGGGCGTCATCAACACGGATCCCTACGAAGAAGGCTGGCTCGTGCGCGTCGAAGTGGGCGACATGGAACAGCTCGATGAGCTCATGACGGCCGAGGATTACGAAGAGTACCTCGGACGGCTCGAAGACGAATAGGTCCGGAACAATCGACTGGACGGGCGCCTGGCCCCAGGGTCACGGTGCGCCGATTCAGAGGGAGATTCCGCCATGGATTTCACTCCGCACACGGATGCCGAAGTAGCCCAGATGCTCAAGGTCATCGGGGTTTCTTCAGTCGAGGAATTGTTCTCGGTCATCCCTTCGGACTTCAAGGTGAAGGGTTGCCTGAAGCTGCCCGAATCGATGTCCGAGGCCGACGTCCTTGCTTACATGAAGGACCTTGCCGCGCGTAACAGGACTGTGGACCAGGTGCCGACCTTTCTGGGCGCCGGTGCCTACAACCACTACGTGCCAGCGGCGATTCACCATCTGACCGGCCGGGGCGAGTTCCTGACGGGCTACACGCCCTATCAGCCCGAACTCTCGCAGGGAACGCTGCAGGCCCAGTTCGAATACCAGTCCATCGTCACGCAGATACTCGGGATGGACGTCTCGAACGCCTCCATGTACGAAGGGGCCACGGCCCTGGCGGAAGCCTGCCTGATGGCGCAGAAGAACACGCGCCGCAGGATCGTGCTGGTTTCTTCCCTGGTCCATCCGCAGTACGTGGACGTAATGAAGACGTACATGAACCCGGCGGAGATCAAGATGATACCCGCGGGCGCCGATGGATCGACAGATCTGAAAGCCGCCGCGGAGATGATGGGCGACACCGTCGCCGCCATTGTGGTTCAGACGCCGAACTTCCTTGGAATCGTCGAGGATTTCCAGGCGTTCGCCGATCTCGCCCATGAAGGTGGCGCCCTTGCGATCGCGACGTTCACCGAGGCCATGGCATTCGGGCTGATCCAGCCGCCCGGCAAGGTCGGCGCGGACATCTGCGCCGGTGAAGGCCAGTCCCTGGGACTTCCTCTCGCGTTCGGTGGACCGTACATCGGGATGTTTGCCGTCAAGCACGACTTCGTCAAGGGCATGCCCGGAAGACTGGTCGGCATGACCAGGGACAGTCAGGGCAACGGCTGCTACGTGTTGACCCTGGCCGCGCGCGAACAGCACATCCGGCGCGAGCGCGCCAGTTCGAACATCTGCTCGAACGAGGCGCTGTGCGGCCTTGCGGTTGCCATCTATATGTCGCTGCTCGGTCGCAACGGATATCCGAAGCTTGCCATGCTGAACCATGTCAAGGCAGAGAAGCTGAAAGGTCTGCTCAGGGATGCCGGCTTTGAACTTCCCTTCGCGGGCCCGACTTTCAACGAATTCGTTGTCCGGATTGGCCACGACGCCGAGGCGCGTGTGCGGGAACTGGCCGACGAAGGCATCGTGCCCGGCCTTGCCCTCGGATTCTTCCGTCAGGACCTTGCCGACTGCATACTGGTCGCGGTGACAGAAAAGACTTCCGACGCCGACATGGAAACCCTCGTCCGTAAACTCCAGAAATAAGCGGCGACAGCCTTGACTGCGACATGCCCTCAGCTACAATACTTTGGGAGCATCTATACTCGGAGGTTCTCGTGTCAATTAGAACCATCACCGTGACCGTGGCGCTGTTTGCCGCAGTCGCCCTGCAGGCTTGTCAGACCGAAGGGGATTTCGGCGAGTGCATTCTGACGGACAAAATGCTGTCGGACTGTAACGAAATTCTTTCCCAGACCCAGGATCAGTGTTCGGGGGACGAGGCCTTCTGCGGCGCCACCTGCATCGTGACGGATCACCCTCAATGCCTTTACGGGCCTTGTCTGATGTACAAGTATCGTGACATCAAGGATCCGGCCAACTGGAAAACCGACCCGTTCTGCGGAAATGGTTGCGCTTCGACGCTCGACTGTCCGCCCGAGTCGACCTGCCGTGAACTGTTGTCCCTCAGGAAGGAATGCAGGGAAGACTCCGAGTGCCAGCGGACCTCGCCCTGGGCCGTGTGCGAGGACGATGGATTCTGCACATGGAAGACCTGTATCCCTGATGCCTTCAGCACGGCGATTGTCGACTGAGGAACTCCACTGTATTCCGATTTTTCCCGGAGGTTAGGCAATGAACCTGAAGAAGTGCTTGCTGGTTCTCGCGCTGCTGCCGGCCCTCGCCTGTTCCGCGCGCCAGATTCCCGGGACATCGGTCGAGGACACCCCGGAAAACCGCGTGATCGTCGACATCATCAACAAGTACAGGGTCGCGGTCGAGAACAAGGACATGAACGGCATCCTTGAACTGGTGTCGCGTGACTATTTCTCGAACTACGGAACGACCGCGAACGCCGATGACGACTACGGTTACGAGCAGCTGGTAAGGAACATACTGCCGGTTCTGCGCGACGACGTTAAGTCGGTCCACTATGTGATCTATGTTCGCCGGGTCACTTTTCCGCGGGACAACATCTGTTACGCGGACATCGAGTTTTCCTACAAGTTCTTCTACGTCGAACAGGGCAAGGACCGCTGGAAGGTCGGCACCAATCTCGACAGGATGGAGTTCATGAAGGAAGACGGCGTCTGGCGAATCACTTCCGGTCTCTGATCCCGTTCGGCATCCGCTTTTCAGATCCATTCACATCGTTTCAGCCATCAGCAGCTTTTCACGGAAGAGCCGCAGTTTACATTTCCAAATACCCCACTTGACACTGACGGGTGTCGTGGTGATACTTATACCCGGTATGGGTATCTGAGAGGATGAAACCGTGGCTGATCTGGACAATGAAGAACACCGGGCACAGATGATTCTCAGGCTGAACAGAATCGAGGGTCAGATCCGCGGTATCCGCAGGATGGTCGAGGAAGAGCGTTCCTGCGAGGACATTCTCTCCCAGGTCGCGGCGGTCAAGGGCGCCATGAATTCGCTGTCGAGCCGAATCGTCGACTCGTACGTTAGAAAATGCGTCCTTGGCAGGCTGGACGGGCAGATCCCGGTCGAGACCGTGGACCGTCTCCTTGACGTGTTCAAGAAAATTCAGAATCAGGGCTGACGACCATGTTGCGTCGATTTGGCAAGGCAATTTCTTTTTGAAGGGTGATGAAATGAAACGAATCGTGGTGATTGGCGGCGTTGCTGGTGGCATGAGCGCGGCGGCAAGGGTGCGAAGGCTTGACGCGACCGCGGACGTCCAGGTTTTCGAACAGGACAACGACATCTCATTCGCCAACTGCGGGATGCCGTATTACATCGGCGGAGTGATAGGCGACCGTTCGCAACTGCTGGTTCAGACGCCGAAATCCATTGATTCCAGGTACGGAATCGAAGTGAAGACCCGTCATCGCGTGACCGCCATCGACAGGCCCCGGAAGACGGTAACGGTCAAGGATCTGGACAGGAACCGGGAACTGGTCGTTCCATACGACAAGCTGATAATGGCCCCGGGCGCATACCCGGTGAGACCACCGATCCCCGGAATCGACCGACCGAACGTATTCATCCTGAAAAATCTGGACGACATGGACGCGATCAAGGCGGCCGCGCAGGGCGCCAGGCGAGCCGTGGTTGTTGGTGCCGGTTACATCGGGATGGAGGTTGCCGAAAACCTGCGTCACTCCGGTCTGATTGTCGACGTTGTCGAAAGACTGGATCACGTGATTCCGGCCCTTGACCCCGAGATGACCAGGCAGCTTCTGGACGAGGCCAGACTCAACAAAATCAAGGTGCATCTGGGCAGGGAAGTGACGTCGTTCGACGACCAGGGTGTTCACCTCGGCGACGGCGGGGTTATACCGGCCGACTTCACGGTCATGTCCGTTGGAGTGAAACCGGTGTCAGGCCTCGCAAAGGACGCCGGCCTGGAGTTGACCAGAACCGGTCACATCAAGGTCGACGAACACATGCGGACAAGCGACCCGGACATCTACGCGGTCGGGGATGCCGTGGCCGTATACAACAAGGTCCTGGACGCGTTCGTAGGGGTTCCCCTGGCCGGACCAGCCAACAGGCAGGGTCGCGTAGCCGCTGACAACGTGTGCGGCAGGGACACGAAATACTCGGGCACACAGGGCACTTCGATCGTGAAGGTGTTCGGTCTGGCGGCCGCTGGAACCGGCCTGAACGGCAAGCAACTCAAGGCGGCCGGGATCAAGTTCCACCAGGCGTATGTACATCCGAACCAGCACCCGGGTTACTACCCGGGCGCCGCTCCTCTCGACATCAAGCTCATGTTCGACGATTCGGGCAAGATCCTCGGGGCCCAGGTGGTCGGAAAAGAAGGCGTGGACGTTGCCGTCAACTCTTTCGCACAGGCAATGCGCGCCGGTCAGACCGTGTTCGATCTGGAAGAAGCCGAACTGGCCTACTGTCCCGTCTGGGGTAACGCCAAACACCCCGTTAACATGGCCGCTTTCGTGGCCGCGAACATCCTGCGTGGCGACGTCGAGATGTTGGAACCCGGTGACAGCGCCGACTTCTGGCTCGACGTGCGCGAGGAAGCGGAGACCTTGTCCGGCATGCTTCCAGGCGCCGTTCACATCCCGATGGGACAGGTGATGGATCGGCTGTCGGAGATCCCCAAGGACAAACTGGTCGGTATCTACTGCGCGGCCGGCCTTCGCGGCTACATCGTCTACAGAAGGTTGAAGCAGCTTGGTTACCGCGTCAAAAACCTCAACGGAGGCATCAGAACCTGGCGGTGGACCTTCGACTGCGACTCCCCTGAAGCTCCCGCCGCAATATGCCCGGTCGCGTACGGAACCGATCGCCAGGGCGCCGGCCAGCCCGAATCCGGCGACGCCAGAAACATGGAACTGCCCAGTATCGCCGACTCGGCCAAACGTGACGTGCTTAAGCTCGACGTCTGCGGCCTTCAGTGCCCAGGTCCCCTGCTGAAGGTCAAAAAGGTGGTCGACGAGATGAAATCCGGACAGGAGATCGAGGTTCTGGCATCGGATCCCGGCTTCGCCGCGGACATCCCGATGTGGGCAAAGCGAACCGGCAACATGCTCGTCTCGGTCGACACCGTCAATGGCAACTACCGGGCCGTCATCCGGAAGACGGCCGGAAGCGCCGGGGCCAGGGCGGCCCAGGTCGCGGGTGGCGGTCTGTCTGTTTCCGACGGTCCGAAGGGCAAGACGATCATCCTGTTCTCGAACGACCTGGACAAGGTTCTTGCCGCATTCATCATCGCCAACGGAGCGGCCTCGATGGGCGCGCCGGTCACGATCTTCTTCACCTTCTGGGGACTGAACGTATTGCGTACCAACCCGAAGCAGCGCTTGAACAAGACTTTCATGGAAAAGATGTTCGGATTCATGATGCCCCGCGGAACCAGGGCTCTGAAGCTGTCGAAGATGAACATGGGTGGCGCCGGAACGGTGATGATGAAGAAGATCATGAAGGACAAGAACGTCCTGTCGCTGGACGACCTGATCGAGAGCGCCCGGGAAAACGGCGTGCGCCTTGTCGCCTGCGCCATGTCCATGGATGTCATGGGGATCAAACACGAAGAGATGATTGACGGCGTCGAGATCGCCGGAGTCGGCAACTACCTCGGGATCGCCGACGAAGGCAACGTCAATCTCTTCATCTGAGCCCACCACCCCTTCCTGCCCCGCTCAATCGATGCTCCTGAACTACTGTTCCTTCGTGCGCGTGTTCTTCGTGCGCGCGCGTCTGTATTTTCCGGGGTTCTCGTTGTAATATTCCGGCGGCGAACGATTTCGCCTGCTGAAACGCGCTGACTCCCGGAGGTTCCATAATGCGAAAACTGATGATTCTTGCCGGTGTTCTGGCTGCCCTCAACCTCGTCGCCTGTGGCGATGGCGAAACGACGGGAGACGATGGAACCCTCCAGGATGTGATCGATGACAACGGTTCCGAGGCCGATGTCGTTGAGGACACGAACGAACCGGACGTCGCCCGGGACTACGGCGTGGACACTTCATGGATGGACATGGGGATCGAGGATTTCGTTGATGATGTGCCCGAAGGCCCCTTCTACCCGAAAGAGGAAGGCGACCTTGTGACCGTTTCCAACGGAGAAATCACCGTAGTACTCAATCTCGCCGAAGGGACGTTCAATATCGGCCGCAACCCGGGACTTGACGGAATAATCAACGCCAGTTCGGAGGCCGTGGTCAAAAGTATCGAAGGGGATTCAACCATCTCCTCCAGGAATCCTTCGCAGCGTGCCGGATGGGAGGCGAACTGGGCTCCCGACGGACTCGACGATGGCGTAACCGTGATGATGGAAACCCTTCCTGTCGGCTCAATCGGCGGTATCAGGACGTTCATCTCCCTGCATCGTAATTCGCCATCCGTGACGGTCAAAATGATGCTCGCCCTGCCGATCCGCGATGGCTTCCTGGTTAAAAGACTCAGCCCTGTCGTGGCCCGCGGCAGCGACGGTGGCGGTCTGCTTCTGGGTCCGAACACCGCGTCCGCAATGCTGGTCACAAACGGACACGAGATTGCCTATGACAGCAATGCCGAGTCCCTGAACGTCTCCGAGGCGATCGCGACAATGAACGGACCGGGCTACCTGGCAAACTGGAACGCCACGATCTGCACGAAGTTGAACAGTTGTGTGGTGGCCGGATTCCTGAACGTTGACCGCGGCTTTGGCGGAGTGGCGGTCGCGTCCTCGCCGGACGAGGCCTTCGCGGTTGGGGACGACGCCGCTTTGTCGTTGTTCGAACTGCGTTCAACCATGGTTCAGGGCGCGTACGTCAGCCCGTCCAGAATCATCATGTCCGAAGTGGCCTACGTTGATTTCACGGACAACGCCAGCGAGGCGCTGACCCGTTACGGCCGGGCGATCAAGACCTTTAACACCATTCCTGACCTGCGTCCGGCTCCGGCGATGATGGTCGCGACAGTCGCCCTGTCCAGCCAGGATTCGGCTCAGGTCGGAACAATCATTGACGGGTCGGTCTCCAACTTCCATCTGGACGGTTTCCTGATCGATCAGGGATGGGAGAACGACGAAAAGGCTCCTGATTCGACAACCTTCCCGGCACAGGGCGGAACGAATGCCATGAAGGCGCTGGCCGACAAGATCAAGGGCCATGGTTTGATGGCCGGTATCGCGCTGTCGCCGTTCGTGTTCGATTCGGGCTCGGACTTCTATGCAGCCCACCCCGACTGGATGCTGGAGCCGACCGACATCGCCATCGTAAGGCTTGGCCTGGGGAACACTTCCAAGATTCTGGACCTGTCCGTGCCGGAAGCAGCGGCGTGGGCCACGAACTACATCAAGACCGCGGTCCAGGACTGGGGCTATGGATACATAAAGCTGTACGGCGTGGATCTGGGCTGTCTCGGTGACGGAGGCTCCGTGGCCGGTCAGACCGGACTGACTTCCATGCGCGATTTCCTTGAAGGCCTGCGCGCCGAACTCGGGGACACCGTTTACATCGAGATCGCCGAAGGTTCCATGGTCGGCCTGCAGTACGCCGACCTGATCGCGGCCGCGATGCCGAACTACGATTCCTGGGCCGTCCCGCTTTCAAAGCTCGACGGAACCTCGTGGATGAGCGCGATGTCGTGGTCGCGTCGCGCGTTCCTGAACGGCAACGCATTCAACGTCGTGCCCGGCAGGATTTTCGGCGGGGTTCTTCCCAAGCTGGCGGACCCGTCGATACTTCTGGCGCAGAGATTTTCGGCCGTGCTCGGTGGCGTTCCCAATCTCAGCGAAAGGCCCGCCGGCGCGAATTCGCTGTTTGAGATTTCTCGGCGGATGGTCACTGAATCCTGGTCTCCCGACTTCGCGAAGCTGAAGATCCCCGAAACCTGGTACTCAAAGCTCGGTGGCGCGGCCGAGGGAACCTGGCTGGCCGGCTTCTTCCGTTTCACCGATAACACCGATCTCTACACACTGGCGCCTGTCGATGGCAGCCGGACAAGGACTTTCGAACTGCCGACAGATGAAGGTTCATGGATAGCGTTCAATGTGATGGATCAGTCGGTTCTGTCGTCCGATGGCAAGTGCATCAATCCGCAGGGCGCCACGGTGACCGTCGCGGACCCCTTGTCCGCGCAGGTGTTCTCGGCTCGCCAGTTCGACGGCACCGCGCCGCAGTTCCTTGGAATCGGCTCATCATTCGGCGGCGGTTTCGCCCATGTGTCAAACATCCAGAACGACGCGACCCAGGTTGCCGTGACGATGGCCCCCAACGGCAGGGTCGGCACTGTGCTGTGGTTCGCCATCCCGAAAGCTGCCACGCCAACCGTTGACGTGCCTGGCCTGACGTTCAACCTTCAGACCGCCGATGCGGCGACGTGCTCGGACGCGACGATCGTCTCCGTGGAAATCCAGGATACCGACCAGCAGGTGACCGCGACCCTCTCCATCTGAACCAGCCTCGGCCGGTTTGAAATCAGTGCAGGTGAAACCATGTCAGGAAAACTGTTAATCAGGGATCTTACACTACGCGACGGCCAGCAGTCCCAGTTCGCCACCAGAATGAACCAGTCTCAGGTCGATCGCGTCCTTCCGTTCTACAAAGACGCGGGTTTTTTCGCCATGGAAATCTGGGGCGGCGCTGTCCCAGACTCCGTGATGCGCTATCTGAACGAGGACCCGTGGGACAGACTGGAATCGATCAAGGCGGGAATCGGCGATGCCTCGAAGCTGGCTGCCCTTTCAAGGGGACGCAACCTCTTCGGCTACAACCCGTATCCAGACACTGTAATCGAGGGATTCTGCCGTAACGCGATTCAGTCGGGCATCGGAATCATGCGCATCTTCGACGCACTCAACGACATCGACAACATGCGTTCGTCGATCAGGTTCGTCAAGGAAAACGGCGGCATGGCCGACTGCGCGGTGTGTTACACGGTGGACCCGAAGTTCACGACCGGCGAGCGCTTCAAGGCTTTCATGCGGGGAAAAAGGCTGCCCAGAAACGTGTTCGGTGTCGACTATTTCGTCAAAAAGGCTGTCGAACTCGAGAAGGCCGGCGCCGACATGATTTCGGTAAAGGATATGGCCGGACTGGTGGACCCCGAGACGGCCGGCAGACTGATCCCCGCGCTGAAGAAGGCGGTTCGAATCCCCATCAACATGCACACGCACTGCACGCCCGGGTTCGGTGTCGCGACATGCCTGATGGCGATGATATCCGGAGTGGACATCATCGATACGGTCGCCCTGCCCTTCTCCGGAGGCCCGGCTGCTCCGGCCTGGGAGATCATCGAGCTGTTCGCCCGCAAGCTGGGCATCCAGACCGGTGTCAATCCAGAAGCGGTAAGCAGGATCAATCAGCAGTTGAGGGTGTTCAGGCAGGAACTGGCCGAATTCGACCAGTTCAAACGACCGCCGCGGGAGTTCGACATCGCCTCGGAGACCCTGCCGGACGATATCGACGCGCTGTTCGATTCGGCGATCGAGGCCGCGCAGGCCTTCAAGATTAAACGTCTGCTTGACGTCTGCCATCGGATTGAGGAGTGGTTCAACTACCCGCCGTCGAACGACATCGTCCGCGTCGCCCAGATACCTGGCGGCATGTACACCAATATGCTGGCCCAGATGAAGACGGCGAACCTGTCGAACTACATGCGCGAGGTTCTCAAGACCGTTCCGTCGGTCAGGCTGGCCGCCGGACTGCCGCCGCTGGTCACGCCGACAAGCCAGATCGTGGGTGTTCAGGCGGTCATGTGCGTGATCAACAAGCACAAGGGAAGACCTGTCTGGGAGAACCCTTCCTCGCAGTTCGTGAACCTTGTCAAAGGCTCCTACGGACACACGCCGATCCCGGTAAGCCCGGATTTCCGCCAGCAACTGGCAGGCGTTCGAGACGAGGTTCCGTACGACACTTCGGCTTACAAAAAGCAGGAAAATCCGCAGATTGCAGAGTTCGGCGGCGTCACTCTGGCGCAGAACGACAAAGAGGAACTGCTGCTTGAGCTGTTCCCGAACGTGGCGGGTCCATTCCTGAAGGGTTTACGAAAGGCTGATTTCGAAGCCGCGCAGGCACGACAGGCCGCCGAGGCGGCGATGATTCACGCGCCTCTGTACGACGCCCTGTCCGGAAACTACCTCGCCTGACCCAGGCCCCTCGTCCATCGAGGGGCCGCCCATCCAGAGCCCAGGGCGTGAGCCCTGGGATCACGGCACCCGCAACGATACAGGCCCGAGCGTAGCGAGGCCCGTCCACACGGAGCCCACGGCGCCAGCCGTGGGACAAATGCCCAATATCCACAACCGTGCGGCCCTGCGGGCCGGC
>Ga0116174_10000600_pt1 | contig 35863 bp, 32 predicted proteins | sample AD_UKC087_MetaG_FD_89801 | JGI IMG/M metagenome (GOLD analysis project Ga0116174, IMG submission 89801) | Active sludge microbial communities of municipal wastewater-treating anaerobic digesters from USA - AD_UKC087_MetaG | ecosystem: Engineered > Bioreactor > Anaerobic > Digestate | place: USA...
AAGAGGGTGATGGGACGGATGAGGCCGACCTTCAGCCCCTCCTCGCGCGCCATGGCGATGGCCGTCTTCGCCACCCGCGCCGGAGTTCCGAAGGCTATGATGACAAGGTCGGCATCGTCGAGGTGCTGCATCTCGACCATCACCTCTTTTTCCTGTATCTCGTCGTATTTCTGCTTTAAAAAGAGATTGTGCTCCTCCTGCTCGTAATCGCCCAGGTAGAGCGATTTGAGGAGCCGCGGCTCCCTTCCCCTGCGGCCGGTGAGCGCCCACGGCTTTTCCGGGAACTCCACGGGTTTCTCCGGTACGAGGCGGCAGGGTTCCTGGAACTGGCCGATCATGGCGTCGGCGATGATCATGGCCGGATTGCGGTATCTGTCGGCGAGCTCGAACGCCTTGATGGTGAGATCGAACATCTCCTGCACCGAGCCGGGCGCCAGCACGATGTTGCGGTAATCGCCGTGGCCGCCGCCGTGCACCGCCTGGTTGTAATCGCCCTGGGTCGGGGCGATGCCGCCGAGGCCGGGTCCGCAGCGCATGATGTTCACGATGACCGCCGGCATCTCGGAGCCCGCAAGGTACGATATGCCCTCCTGCATGAGCGAGATGCCGGGGCCGGAGGACGATGTCATTGCGCGTTTGCCCGACGCGGCGGCGCCCATCACCATGTTGATCGACGCTATTTCGCTCTCGGCGGGAATGAACGTACCCCCGTGTTTCGGGAGATTTCGCGCGAGGTATTCGGGGATGTCGTTCTGCGGCGTGATCGGGTAGCCGAAATAGAACCGGCACCCCGCCTGTATGGCGCCTTCGGCGAGGGCGATGTTGCCCTTGGTCAGCTTCTTCTCGGTCATTTGTACACCTCTATCGCCGTGTCGGGACACATGACGGCGCAGGTCTTGCACCCCGTGCAGCGCTCGCGTTCCTCCTCGATGAATTCGGCCGGGAAATAGCCGATCCGGTTGTGCTCCCGGGAGACCCTGATCAGGTTGCGCGGACAGAACTCGATGCAGAAGCAGCATCCCTTGCAGCGGTCACGATCGATCACTATGTGTGCCATTGAAGAACCAGTCCTCCCGGGGTGTGCGCGTGAAACGCGAGGGCCCTGATGGATTTTTTGGAGTATAATTAAGCGCGCGCGGGGGGTGGTGTCAATAAAAATCGCCGCGCGGGGGTCTTTTTTCATTATTATGCGCGGGATCCGGAAAGGATGAAATCTTTATGAATTGACGGCGCGCTCAAGCCGCTATAGAGAGTACGTTACTGCCGGGCGGCCCCGGTGCCGATACTGAATACGGACGACCGGGTGCGCGGTGTAACCGCGGAGTGCCCCGGAGTCCATATACCGTGACGGAAGTGTTGAGCCGTCCAGCGTGAAGAGGTGGACCGATGGATGCCAGCGAGCGGGCTTCGCTCATTCGAAGGGGAAACGAGTGCTTCAACAGCGGCGATATCAGGCAGGCGGTGGAGCTGTTCGTAAAGACGAAATACCGCGACGGCCTTACCCGCGTCGGCGATTATTATTTCTACGATAAACGGCAACCGCTCCTGGCGGTTAAATTCTATCGCATGGCGGGAGTGAGCTCCAAGGTGGAGGAGATCCAGGCGCGAATGGTAATGGCCCTGTCTCAATGGCTCGGCGGCGAATCGAAACCTCCCGCCCCCCGCGTCGAGTTGCCGCCGCTGAAGGTCTCACCGAAGCTCAGGATTCTCGCCGAAGAGATACTGCGCAGGGAGAAAGATGGGGCCTAGCCGCGCCGCACACGCACCGGAAAGGTACCGCGTCCGTGCGGGCCCCGGAAGGACGGTGCGCGGTATCGATGCAATACAAACTGCTTGTTCAAGGAGTAACCGATGACTGGTAGGATGATACGGGCGCTGTGCCTGTGCGCGATGCTGGTGCCGGTTTCGTTCGGGGCCGCGCACGGTGCGCCCGAGGCGGGGCTCGAGTATCTGAAAAAAAATGTCCAGACCAGAACGCTGGGCAACGGTATCAATGTGATCGCGCTCAACCGCGGCTACTCCCCCACGCTCGCGCTTGTCATTTCGTTCCGGGTAGGGTCGGCCGATGAAAGCTATCGCACCGCCGGGGCCGCGCACATGCTCGAGCACATGCTCTTCAAGGGGACGGACGTCATCGGCACGAAGGACTACAAAAAGGAGAAAAAGCTCCTCGACGAGATCGAGGCCATCGGTGAGGCCCTCGACGGACTGAGGCTGTCGAGCCCCGGCGACCGGCGCATTCCGGTGCTCGAGAAGAAGCTGAAAAAACTCGAGGAGGACCACGCGAAGTACGTCGTGAGCTCGCCTTATGACCGCGTCTACAGCGAGATCGGCGGGGTCGGATTCAACGCGTCGACATCGCGCGACATGACCTCTTACTTCATTGAGGTACCCTCCGAAAAACTTGAGCTGTGGGCGCAGACCGAGTCGGAACGATTGCGTAACCCGGTTTTCAGGGAATATTACAAGGAACGCAGCACCGTCGTCGAAGAGCGGTTGATGCGCTACGATTCCAAGGGGCTCGAGGGCCTGGTCGAGCGTTTCATCGCCGCGGCATTCGTCGCGCACCCGTACCGGCATCCCATCATCGGGTGGGATTCGGTTATACGTCACATGTCCATACGGGACGTCCGGGACTTCTTCAGACGATACTATATCCCGTCACGCATGACGATTACGGTCGTCGGAAAGCAGGATGTCGATAAGACCTTCGCCGTAATCGAGCGCTGTTTCGGGCAGATGAAGGCGTCCGATGAGCCACCGCCGCTGAAGACGCGCGAGCCGGCGACGTCCGGAGAGCGGCGCCTGGAGTACCATTTCGACGCCAATCCGTACCTGCTGATCGGCTGGAACAAGCCGTCGTTCCCGGCGGATGCGGATTACACCTGCGACATCATCGCGGGCATGCTTTCCGACGGAAGGACGTCACGCCTCTACCGTTCGCTCGTTCTTGAAAAACGGATAGCCGTTTCGGTGGACGCCTGGAACGGGTTCCCCGGATCCCGCTATGACAATCTCTTCGTCATTGCTGCCGCTCCGCGCGCCCCGCACACGGTACAGGAGGTCGAGGCGGCGATTTACGAGGAAATAGCGAAGCTCGCCTCGGAGGTAAGCCGAGAGGAGATCGAGAAGATCGTCAATCGCAACGAATCGTCGACGGTGCTGGATTTCCAGTCGAACAAGGGTATCGCCCGCACCCTGAATTATTACCAGACGGTTCGCGGAGACTGGTCCCAGATACTGCGCTACCTGGAGGAAATACGGCTCGTCACCCCGGAGCGTGTAAGGCGCACCATCGAAACATACTTCACCCGGGAGAACCGTACCGTCGGCGTGCTTATGAACAAAAAGGAAAGAAAATGATTTCGAGACATACGGCAAACAGGTGGCGCCTTTCCGCCGCTCTCGTTCTGACAGGGATTCTGGTCTCGTCGCTGGGGGACGCCGCACAGAAGGCCGCGCCGACGCGCAGACCTGCAAAGCAGGCGGAAAGGCGAAAGGCGGAATCCCCGCGCCCGGCCGTCGACGCGACCGCGGTGCGGCCTGTCGAACTCTCGCTTCCGCCGGTCGAGGAGTACGAGCTCGAAAACGGGCTCAAGGTGTTCGGCATCCGCGACGAGCTTCCTCAGTTTACCATCGTCGCCAGCGCCTCGTTCGGCAAGCTGTACGAGGGCAGGATGAACGCGGGGCTCTCGGAGCTCCTCGCCAGGGCGCTCACCCTGGGCGGATCGAAGCGGTACCCGGGCGACCGCCTGCACGAGGCCATCGAGGGGGTGGGCGGGCGCATAACGATTGCCGCGTCGTGGGAAACGGTCGGCATCTCGATCCGGGTGCTCGAGCGCCATGCGGACCTTGCCCTCGACATTCTGACCGACCTGCTGACCGACCCGGCCCTCGACGAGCGATCGATCGCCGATGCCAGGGCGCTCTTGATAGAAGAGATCCGCCGCAAGAACGACAGTCCCTCGACGCTCGCGATAGAGAAGCTCAGGGAAATCATGTTCGACGGCGTGGGCTACGGTTCGAACCCCAGTGAACAGTCGGTGAGCTCGGTAAGTCAGGCGGAGCTTCGCACGGCCTTCAACAACCACTTCAGGGCCGCTAACATGGTTGTGGGTGTAGTGACCGGACCGGGCACGGCCGATACGCGCGCGCGGATCGCGAAGGCGCTGTCGGTGCTCGAACGCGGCGCCCGCGTGAACTACCGGTTCGACGCGGACCGCTCGGCCGCGGCCGTGCGCGCCGGTTCGAAAAGGATATATTTTATCGAGAGGCCGGTCCCCCAGGCCACCATAGTCGTCGGCGCGCTCGCGCCGCCGCTCGCCGACCCGTCATCATACGCGCTCGGGGTCATGAACTATATCCTCGGGGAAGGATCGTTCAGCTCCCGGCTGGTGCGGGAGATACGGGTAAACCGAGGGCTCTCGTACGCGGTGCAGTCGGTCCTCAGACAGCGAAGGGACACGGGCATCTTCCTCGCGCTGGCCCAGACCAATACCGCGCAATCGCCCCTTACACTCCGTCTCATGCTCGAGAACATAGAGAAGATGGCGTCCTCGCCCGTCACTCCCGCCGAGCTTTCCTGGGCCCGGCAGGCCATGATCAACAGCTACATATTCGAATTCGAGACGCCTCTCTCCGTGCTCGAGAAATACATGACGGTCTACCAGATGGGGCTTCCTTTTTCGTATATCACCGACTACCAGCGCGGGATCGCCGCGGTGGACGCCGACGGCGTGCGAGGCGCGGCGAAGACGCTCTTCGGTCCCGGCCCGGTGCGGCTCGTGCTGGGAGACGCGGCGTTGAAAAAGGAGCTGTCACGCTTCGGCGAAGTGGTGGTCGTGCGTCCCTGATTCAGAAGTTCTCCGAATTGCCGATGAACTCCTCGAGCCTGTTGGTGTCGCGGAGGATGGAGGTGATCTCGCGGATGGTGTTCTGTATCGAGGTCATGGCGTCCTGGAACTGCTGTTTTTCGGCGAAGGTGAGGTGCTTCATACCCTCCACGTCCTTCTCGCTGAGGAAGAATTCGAGGTCGCGGAGGGCCTTGAGAAGCGAGCGGTAGAGATGCCTGATCGAACCGTGCATTTCCGAGAAGAAGATGAATCGCATCCTTCTGTCGTCCTCGCCCAGCACCTCGAAAATCTCCCTTCCCGCCGTGTCGAGTTTGGACTGGTAATACGACAGCGAGCGCGGATAGTTGGTGAGCTCGCGATGGTTGTCGATGACCTTCTCGATCCTCCGGATGCCGTCGATATCCATGTTCCTGAAGATGCCCGCCAGGGTCGACGCGTCCATGCGCTCCGTTTCGGGGACCACCTTGGAATTCTTGATGTTCATCATTATTCCGTTAAGACGATCCCGGTGCGTTTTCATCATTTCCAGGCAGCGGTTGATGAACGCGGTCGGATCGAATACCGCCTCGTCCGATTCGTCGAAACCGTCGCCGTTTTCCGGAGATTGAGCGGCGCCGGAGCCGACGGCCTGCCCCTCCTCCCTGGCGAGATATTTCTGCTGCGCCATGCGCTGCTGGTAGTAGGGGGCCGTTTTGGCGGGCGTGCGTATGATCTTGATGATCTCGATCTTTCTGTTTTCGCGGTTATAACGCAGGCCGAACATGTTGCCGTGGCTGTCGATGTACCGTTTGTTGAGGTCGTATACGGTAGCGCGCGAAGGGTCGACCTCCGAGATGTCGTTGATCCTGATGAATTGCGTCTTCATGATTTCGTTAAGGCCGACTCGTCGATCTCCTCGATGAGCTCGGAGAACTGTACCGCGATGTAGGCGTCCTCCTTCACTTTAACCGCGGCGTATTTCTGCGCTATCTCGGACGGGTTGTTTTTAAGAAGCCCTGTGCGGACGATGGTCCCCGACACCTCGTATTTCGCGGTCTTCGTCCGAAAACGGAGCCGGACCGGCATGTTGATGGCGACCCTGGTGTCAGTCACCAGGAAGGCTCCGCCGCGGCTGAGGTCCAGCATGTGGCCCTTGCACTTAACGGGAACGGCCGAATCGATATCGATTTCGTCGGGATTGCCCTCGAAGTAATCGAATTCAATCTTTTCGAAACACTGGTGGCGTCTGTACACCCTCTTTTCACTCATCGAGAGCACCTTCCCGTTGCGTCGGATATTGGAGATGACCGGCACATGTATAGTGCCGGATGGGCCGGATGTCAAGCCTTGTTTTGGCCCCCCGCGGTTTATCGGCGCCGCGTCCCGCGGGGGCGTCATGTAACATCCATGTAAAATAATCGAATACCGGGCCGATGGAAAGAATAGTAATTGCCCGCGGTTCGATTATGTCACGATATGGATAATCCCAACTGACAGGTTCCTTCCAATGACCGGTAAAAATACGCGTTTCATTTTCGTAACGGGGGGAGTGTGTTCCTCCCTCGGGAAAGGCATCTCCACCGCCTCCCTGGGCCTGCTCCTCGAAGGGCACGGATACAGGGTATCGGCGGTCAAGATGGATCCCTACATCAATATCGACCCCGGCACCATGAGTCCCTTCCAGCACGGCGAGGTCTACGTCACCGAGGACGGCGCCGAGACCGACCTGGACCTTGGCTATTATGAGCGCTTCACGAGCGCGCGCCTTACGCGGAAGAATTCCGTCTCGACCGGGCAGATCTATTACACGGTGATAGAACGCGAGCGCCGCGGCGATTACCTGGGCCGAACCGTGCAGGTTATCCCGCACATCACCGACGAGATAAAGAGGCGCGTGTACGACGTGGCCTCGGACGAGGACCTCGATTTCCTGCTCGTCGAGATCGGCGGAACGGTGGGCGACATCGAGTCGATCCCCTTCCTGGAGGCGATACGGCAGATACGCCAGGAACTCACGCCGAGGCGGGTGCTCAATGTCCATCTTACGCTCATCCCCACCATCACGGTCGCCGGCGAGGCGAAGACCAAGCCGACCCAGCACTCGGTCAAGGAGCTCATGGAAATAGGGATCATTCCGGACATCCTGCTCTGCCGCACAAACCGGGCCCTCACCGACGAGATGCGGAGTAAAATCGCGCTCTTCTGCAACGTCTCGGAGCGAAACGTCATCTCCGCGGTTGACATCAAGAGCTCGATTTACGAGATACCCTACATGCTTCACGCAAACGGCTACGACGATATCGTCCTTGAACACTTCGGCATGGATAACAACGCGATCGACATCGCCGCGTGGGACAGGTTCTACGCATCGCTCACCAAGCCGCGGCATACGGTCCGTATCGCGGTTGTCGGCAAGTACATCTCGCTTCAGGACGCCTACCGGTCGATCTACGAGGCGCTCCTTCACGGCGCCGTGGCGAATGAAGCCGCGCTGGAGATCGTGCGCATCGACTCGGAGGACATCGAAAAGTCGTGCGACGGCGGGCCCGAACAGCTTTTCCGGGGAATCGACGGTATCCTGGTGCCCGGCGGCTTCGGCAACCGCGGCATAGAGGGAAAGGTGGCCGCGATCGGATACGCGCGCACGGCGGGCATTCCGCTCTTCGGCATCTGCCTCGGTCTCCAGTGCGCGGTGATCGAGTTCGGGCGCAACGTCTGCGGCCTCGAAAACGCGAACTCATCGGAGTTCGATCCCCGCACGCCGAACCCGGTCATTTCACTGCAGGAGGAGCAGGAGATCATCGACAGGATGGGGGGGACCATGAGGCTCGGCGCGTACCTCTGCGAATTCAGGGAGGGAAGCGTCATCCGCGGCATCTACGGTACCGCCTCCGCCATGGAGCGGCACCGTCACCGATTCGAGTTCACTCTTAAATACCGGGAGATCTACGAGAAGAACGGCATGATCGCCAGCGGCATCCACCCGAAGAACAGCCTGGTGGAGACCGTGGAGATTCCGGCGCATCCATGGTTTGTCTGCACCCAGTATCATCCCGAGTTCAAATCGAAACCGACGGCGCCTCACCCGTTGTTCAGGGATTTCGTCCGCGCCGCCATAGAGAACGCCGGGAGCCGCGTCTAGAAAGCGGCGCCCGATTCCCCGCGGAACATCCGCCCGGGCGGTCATGCCGGCCGTCCGGGGCGCCGACCCGTTCCAGGTAAATAATTATTGCCTTGCCACGTCCGACGGAATAGTATTGATATCGAGGGGCCGGGTCCCGCTCGATCAAAGAAGGTACTGTTTACGGAGTGTATGGCGGTCTCGATTAAAATCGGCTTGCAGCAGACGCAGCGTCTGGCGCTTACCCAGTCGCAGCTTCAGTCCATAGAGCTGTTGCAGCTCTCTTCGATCGAACTCGTTGAGGCGGTATCGAAGGAACTGCTGGAGAACCCGGTGCTGGAGGAGGAATACTCGAGCGCCATTCCTCCCGCGACGGAAGGAGATGGAGGTATGGCGGAGGGGGTAAGCCGAGAGCTTTCCGGGGACGAGTCCGTCTATTCCCGCAGAGAGGAGAAGAACATCACGTACGAGGACTCGAGTGACAGCGGCTACCCGATCGCTCACGGTGACGACGACCGGGCGCGATCGTACATTGAAAACGCCGTCGCCCAGGAGGAGACGCTGAAGGGGCACCTGTTGTCGCAGGCCCGCATGGTCTCGCGCGACGACGCGGAGCTCGCCCTTTTCGAGGCGATCATCACCTCCATCGACGAGCGCGGTCTGCTGGCCGCCGACGTGGAAGAAATAGCCCTCAGCCAGAACGTCTCCGCGGAGGCGGTGGGCGCGGCCGTCCGTACCATCGCCTTTTTCGATCCTCCGGGGTGCGCCGCCTCCTCGATGAGGGAGAGCCTCCTTTATCAGGCCGAATCACGCTATCCGGACGATCGGCTGCTTCACGACATCATTCGCGATCATTTCGCAGGGCTCGAGCGCCTCGAGTATGAAAAAATCGCGCGCGCCCTGTCCGTTCCCGTGGACGAGATCATCGGGAAAACCCGGCTCATCCATACCCTGACGCCGTTTCCCGGCAGGCAGTTCGCCGTGAAGGACGTCCGCTATATCGTTCCCGACGCGGAGGTGCGGTGCGTGGACGGCGAGATCCTCATCACCATAAACGACGATTACGTCCCTCCGGTGCGCATTAACCGGTATTACGTGGACATGATGAAGAAAAAAAACATTGATAAAAACCTCAGGGAGTTTATCAAGGACCGGGTCCAGTCGGCCCGCTCGCTGTTAAAGGGCATTTCGAGCCGGCGCGACACCATCGCCAGGGTGACGGCGGTCGTAATGCAGCGGCAGAGCGAGTTTCTTCTGAAGGGACCCGGAAACCTCCGGCCGCTCACTCACTCGGAGGTGGCCGACGAACTCGGGCTCCACGAGTCGACGATCAGCAGGGCGACCAGCAACAAGTTCGTACAGACCCCGTGGGGGGTGTTCGAGCTGAAATACTTTTTCGCGTCGAAGCTCCGCCGGGACGATCCGGACGGCCTTTCGTCCGATACGATAATAAGCCTGGTGCGCGAGATAGTGGCCGGCGAGGACGCCGAGAATCCGCTTAACGACGATGAAATACTGGCGATTCTGGAAAGCCGCGGGATCCGCCTTGCGCGGCGCACCATCGCGAAATACAGGGGGATACTGCACATACCCCCTTCGAATAAACGCAAAAAACTCAACAAGCTCAGGAGCGGGGGAAAAGCATGAACATTACGATTACCGGGAGAAACTTTGAAGTCACTTCGGACGTGCGCGAATACGCCGAAAAGCGTATAAAGAAGATCGAGAAGTACTTCAACCAGCTCATGGAAGTGCTCGTCGTAATGAACGTTCAGAAGCTGGACCACATCGTCGATATCCTGGTGAACGGTGATGGCGTACAATTCTACGCCATCCAGAAGGCGGGGGACATGTATTCGTCCATAGACCTTATCATCGACAAGATGGAGAAACAGATATCGAGATACAAGGACCGGCAGAGCGACCACAAGGCGGCGGTCGCGCTTGAGATGGTCGAGAAGGTCGACATGGACAATCAGGGAGTCGACCTGCTCCTCAACCAGGTGAGCAACAAGCCCAAGACCGAGGTGGAGGCGTTTCTGGAGATGAAGCTCGAGAACAGGGACTTCATCCTGTTCAAGAAAGGCGTGGTCGACGTTAAAAGCGATCTGGACTACGCCAACAAGAATTACGCGGTGATATACAGGAGCGGAGAAGGGTTCAAGATGGTGGAGGTCCCTTTCGAACAGATACGGGAGGCGCGGTTCGACCCCAGGAGTTTTATCGAATGCGATCTCCATGTCCAGAGCGATTCACCGGCGAAACCCAGGGTGAAGTTCACCCCGAAAGAGTGCTGTACGGACATCGAGAAGATCTCGCTCGCCGACGCGCTTCAGAAGCTTTCAGTCTCCGGCGGCGATTTCCTGCCGTTTTTCAACATCGAGACCAAATCGCTCAATGTAGTGTATAGAAAAGGCAAAAACTACGAGGTGATGGTGCCCGCGTTCTGAGGGAAACGGTCCATTCATGCACAGCAGAAAAATATACGTCAGGGACCTGCGCGACGCCGACAGTAAGATCGATCTGCAGATGGAGCTGGTGGCGGGAAAGGAGGGCCTGGGCAAGGAGATAACCGTGGGCGATATAAACCGGCCGGGCCTCGGGCTGGCGGGTTTTTTCGACTTCTTCGCCTACGACCGAATACAGATCTTCGGACTGGGCGAGACCGCCTTTATGCGCCGGCTTACGGCCGGGCAGAAGGAGGAGGTTTTCGAAAAGTTCTTTTCTTTTGACGTATTATGCTGTGTCTTTACCCACAACGAGCATCCCGACGAAATGTTCGTCGAGTTCGCCAACCGCTACCGCGTGCCGACCTTCGTGACCAGGCACCGTACGACGCGGTTCATCAGCCTCCTGACTCACGTGGTCGAGGAATTTTTTTCTCCCGCGGTGGTCATGCACGGCACGCTGGTGGACGTTTTCGGCATCGGCGTGCTTCTGATGGGCAAGAGCGGGGTGGGAAAGAGCGAGACCGCGCTCGAACTCATAGAGCGCGGGCACCGACTGGTGGCCGACGACATGGTCGAGGTGAAGAAGATCGACGAGTCGCTGCTTATGGGAAGCGGTTCGGAGATCATCAGGCACCACATGGAGATACGGGGACTGGGCATTATCAACGCGCGAGACGTTTTCGGGATACGGTCCATACGCAACCGGAAGCGGATCGAGATGGTGGTGCTCCTTGAGGAGTGGAACGAGGGCGCGGAATACGACCGGCTCGGCATCGACGAGAAACGCTACACGATACTCGACCTGGACGTGCCGTTCATTACGGTGCCGGTGCGTCCGGGGAGGAACATCCCGATCATCATCGAGACGGCCGCTCTGAACCAGCGGCTCAAGAAGATGGGGGTGTTTTCGGCGCGCGAGCTCGACAGCAGGATTCAAAACTGGATGAGGATGGAGGGCGAACGTTCCAATGACTGAGCGTGAGGTTCTGGTGAGAAGCGACGCGGGCGTTCACGCCCGCCCCGCCATGATGTTCGTGCGCGAGGCGATGAAATACCCGTGCGAGGTTTTCCTCATTAAAGATAACGTCGAGGCCAACGGCAAATCCATCATGTCGGTGCTGGGACTGGCCATCACTTCGGGATCGCGCCTGATTGTGCGCGCCCGGGGCGAGGACGAGGAGGGCGCCGTGGCCAGACTCGCATCCCTTATAGAAAATGACTTTAAAAACTGACGCGATGATAAAGAAAATTCATTCAAAACGACGCATAACGGAACATCCGCCCCGTAAAGGCGTTTCGGCGACACGGGTGGCGGCGTTCTTTCTTGCCGCGGTGATTTCGGCGGGTATCGTCGCGGACGCGGCCCATGCGCAGGCCAGGACCCCGGCGCGTATCCCCGCACGGGCGGCCGAGCGGAAAAGCGAATTCTATGATGAACTGGATTACAATAACGTCTTTTTTCTGAAGAAGCGCGATCCGATATTCGCCGGCATGCTCTCGTGGTACGTGCCGGGCCTCGGGCAGTACTACTCGGGGCAGTACGTCAAGGGCACGGTCTTTCTTGTAACTGAATACTCGATCGTTATCGGCGCTCTCTTTTATTTTCTGAACTTCGACTTTTCGGCCGGGAGCGGTTCGGGCCTGAGCCTTAAGGTGGACGCCAGGCGGACCGACCTGGGGGTGGTCGAGACCTCGCGACGGAACGTGTTCATCGGCCTGATGGCCCTGGCCGGTGTAATCCATCTCTACAACGTGTCCGACGCGGTGTTGTCCGCGCGTGATTTCAATCAGAGCCTTGACCGCAGGCGCCAGCGCCTGAGGGAGAAGTATCCCGAAATCAACTTCGATTACGAACAGGGGAAAGGGGTTTCCATTGGAATACAGAAAAGGCTGTAAGCGGGTCGTCGCGACGGCGTGCGCGGCCGCCGTCCTGTTTCTCCTCGCGCACGCGCTTCCGCTGAGCGCGGCAGAGCGCGGTGTACTTCCGGAAAAAACCGCGCCCGTGGCGGAGGAAGGGTCCTTCTTCCTCGACGAGCCGGACAGAAAGGACCCTTTTATCGCCGGTGTCCTCTCCTGGGTCTGGCCGGGCCTGGGCCAGTTCTACACACAGGATTACGGAGCCGGATCCCTGTTCCTGCTTGCCGACCTCGTGCAGAAGGGGCTTCTGGTGTACGGCGCCTTCTATTATTCGGACAAATACTCATCCTCTGGAAACGAGGTCGTTCGATGGCAGGACATGCGCGGCCGCGACCAGACGATAATAATCGGCTATGTTTTCTCCGTGCTGCTCCTCAAGGTGTACTGCGTCGTTGACGCGGTCTACTCGGCCGAGCGGTATAACCGCGAGATATATTTCCCCTACTGGAAGTCGCAGAACAAGGCGCGATTCTCGCTCGATGTCGGTAAGGACGGCGTGAACGTGGCGGTAACGAAATCCCTGCAGTTTTAATGAAGACGATAAGATACATACTCCGCCTGTCGGCGGTTCTCGCCGTGTTCATTCCCTCATGCCTCTACGCGGCGAGCCTCAGCTTCGGCACGGTGCGGATGTTCGGCGACGGCATGCAGGTAAACCTGGCCGTCGGCTCGTACCAGCGGCACGACATCATCGAGGCCATGAAGCGCGGCATGGAAGTAAAGCTGGTCTACGAGATACAGATACGCCGGGCATCGGGCGGCCTTCTCACCGGAAACAGGACGGTGTACTCCCGAACGATAACGAGAAAGGTCAAGTTCGATTTCTGGGGAAAGGCCTTCCAGGTGATGGACGGCAAACGGAGCGTTGTTTTCCAGAGCGAGAACGCGATGCTCGATTATTTCTTTTCGCTGCGGGATTACGAGCTCCAGGGGCTCGGTCTCAATACGAGCGAGGCCTATGTCATTCGCGCGAAGGCGGAACTGAAATCGGTCGAACTTTATTTTCCGATGAACGTCATCTTTAAATACCTGGTGGGGTTCTGGGATTTCGATACGGGATGGGTGAACGGGCCGCCGGTGGGGTACTGACGCGGCCGGTAACGGTGAGCGATGGAGCGAATGCATTCTTCCGCCACACGTAACCTGAGGAGGATCCGCGAAATCGTCTATGAAAGGCTGCGCGCGCACGATGTGGTCTTTCTGATCGGAATATTCGCGTTCTCGGCGGTGCTCGTCCTGGGGCTTTTCCCCTCTGTGGACACGCAGGGAGAGGCCGCAAGGAGCTTTTTCTTTTACTCGATGCTGATGGTCCCGGTCGTGGCCGCGGTGTACTTCATCATCATCTCCTTCCGTCGGAAGCTCTCCTCGGGGCGCTCCGAGGCCTTTTTCAGCATACGGTTTAAAATCGCGCTTGCCTTCGTGTTCGTCGCCATATTGCCGTCCCTGCCGATCATACTGGTGTCAAACAATATCATCGGCCATACCATAAGCGAGCTCATAGCCGAGAAGACATCGCAGGCCCTCGAGGAGTCCGTGCGGATGGCCCGCGGAAAAATAGCCGAGGAATACGAGGGCGTGGAGCGCGAGCTCTCTTCACTCGATTTTGCAATGCACCGGGGCATCATGTCGCCGGCAACGCCCTTCGGCCGGGACACCATGGCGTCGCTCCTCGCCTCGCGAGGGTACGGCGTCGCCTTTTTTATTCCCGGCGCCGGCGCGGTCCCCGTCGCGATCGACCCGCTGCCGAAAGCCTCGTATGCGGCGGGAATCGCGAAATTTCTGGACGTGGTGAATCCGCGCAGGGGAACGGCGGTCTACACCATTTCGATAGGAGAGGAAACGCTCGCCCTGGGGACCTTCTCTCCGGGTAATTACCTTGTGGCGGTTTTCAGGATTATACCGGCGAGCCTGTACGAGCGAAGCGCGCTTTTCGAGGAATCCCTGGGGACCTACCGGCAGAAGGAGTATCTCAAACCCTATTTCCAGACAGGGGTGGGGATAATCCTCCTGCTCATAGCGTTCCTCATTGTGGTCGTATCGGTGCTGGTGAGCCTTTTTCTTTCGGCGAACATCACCAGGCCGGTCTTCGAACTCGAGGCTGCGGCGGGGAGGGTGGCGTCGGGCGATTTCACGGTGCATCTTGAGCGCGAATCGCCGGACGAGCTCGCGCTTCTGTTCGATTCGTTCAACAAGATGATACGCCAGCTTGAGGCCAGCAGGAAGGCACAGTTTCACACGCAGAAGCTGGAGGCGTGGCGGGACGTTGCGCGCAAACTGGTGCACGAGATCAAGAATCCGCTTACGCCGATCCGGCTCTCGGCCGAGCGCATCCAGCGCCGGTTTCGCGAATCGCACCCCGATATAGGGAATATCGTCCTTACCGGAACGGATACCATTATTGAGGAGGTTAACGTGCTCATGGCGCTGCTCGGCGAGTTCTCCCGCTTCGCGAGGCTCCCCGAGATGAAACCGGAAACGGTCGATCTGAACCCGATTGTTGAAAGCTGTGTCAACTTCTTCCACGGCCACGAGCGCGTGTCATTTCATCTCGATCTGGATGAGAGCCTGCCGAAGGTGGTTCTTGACAAATCGCTCCTGCGTCAGGCGCTGACAAACATCATTCAGAACTCGATTGACGCGGTGGGCGACCAGGGCGCTATATACATCAGAACATCGCTCAGGAACCGATCGGGATCGCTGGCGGCGATCATACAGATACGCGACGATGGAATCGGCATAGCCGAGGAGGACATCGATCACATATTCGAACCCACGTTTTCGAGGAAGCCGCACGGCACCGGTCTGGGGCTTACCATAGTTGAAAAGATTGTCCTGGAGCACCACGGAGCCATACACTGTCGCTCGAAGCCGGGCGAGGGCACGGAGTTTATCATCGAACTTCCCATACAAGAGGCGGGTACGCGTACGGATGGCGACAATACTGATAGTTGACGACGAGAGCAACATAATCAAGACCCTGACAGGCATCCTTCAGGATGAGGGCCATGTTGTCCATTCCAGTATGGACGGCAAGGGGGCCCTCGACTTCCTGGCGAAAAACCAGGTCGATCTGGTAATCCTGGACGTCTGGCTTCCCGATATCGACGGGATCGAGGTCCTCGGCCGTATCAAGAGGATGAACACCGACGCGGCGGTTATCATGATCTCCGGTCACGGTTCGATCGACATCGCCGTGAAATCGACGAAGATGGGGGCGTTTGATTTCCTCGAAAAACCGCCCTCCATGGAGCGCGTGCTGACCACCCTGGCGAACGCGCTCGAGCAGCTCCGTCTGCGCAGGGAGAACATCAAGCTTCGCCGGGAGGTGCTGCAGGAGGACGAGATGATCGGCGAATCGTCGCAGATCGCCGAGGTCCGCCGCATCATCGAGACCGCCGCCGCGACAAACGCGCGGGTATTCATCACCGGAGACAACGGCACGGGCAAGGAGCTGGTCGCCAGGGCCATCTTCCGCACGTCGAGACGCTCGGACAGGCCGTTCATCAAGGTTAACTGCGCGGCGATTCCCGACGAGCTTATCGAGAGCGAGCTCTTCGGTCACGAGAAGGGCTCGTTCACGGGGGCGCTCGGGCGCAGGCTCGGCAAGTTCGAGCTGGCGAACGGCGGCACCATCTTTCTCGACGAGATCTGCGACATGAGCGCGAGCGCGCAGGCGAAGGTTCTGCGCGTGCTGCAGGAGCAGCAGTTCGAGCGTGTCGGGGGGAGCGAGACCATCACGGTTGATGTGAGGGTCATCTCCGCCACGAACATCGACGTGCAGAAGGCGATAGAGGAGGGCCGGTTCAGGGAGGACCTCTTTTACCGGCTCAACGTCATTCCCATACGGGTGCCGTCGCTTTCCGAGAGGCGCGAGGACATTCCTCTCCTGGCCCGGTACTTTTTCGACCGCTTTCTCAAGGAACACGGTCTTGGGACCAAGGACATATCGGAGGACGGCATGCGCTTTCTCGCCGAGCGTCCCTGGCCCGGCAACATCCGGGAGCTCAAGAACGTCATCGAGCGCGTTTCGATCATGGTGCAGAAGGAGGTCATCGGCGCCGATGACATCCGACAGAACCTCGAGCCCCGTTCGGAGAGGGACCAAACGGTTGCCGGAGACATCTCCCCCCTGAAATCCGCCCGGGAGGACTTCGAACGCCAGTACATCATCCGCGCGCTGATCGCAAACGACAAAAACGTCACCCTTACGGCGAAGGAACTGGGGATCGAGCGGACGAACCTGCACCGTAAGATCAAACAGTTCGACATCGACCTGGACAGCCTGGGCTCCTGAAGCGCCGCTTTTTGCTCTTGACAGGCCCCCCTCCGGCGGGTGCCTATTGAGACGGCACACGGGCATGAGGCACAGCAGACCATGAACGATACACGTACCGACATAGCGGCACTCCTTCGCGATCCGCGGTTCGCCCGGCGACGTGTCCTCTCGAGGGACGAGTCCGAGCGCGCCTTTCTGCGCGATTTCGTTTCTAAGACGCCCGCGGCGGCGGCGCGTTCCGCGAGCGCGGGAACGACCGCCACGACGGAGCGGCCCGACGGGCGCACGTGCGGCAAATGCGGAAATGTTCGCGACTACAAAGGGCCCGCCGGCACCGGCGAGAACGGCGTAATGCTTATCCTGAATCCTCCGGCTATGGTGAGCGGCCTGGAGCGGCGCAAATACCGCGACGAGGCCACAACCCTGATGAAAAAGATGATGGAATCCATCGGTGTCGATATCCGTAAATGCCACATCACGAGCCTTATCAAGTGCGAACCCGCCGATCCTTCGCTGAGCCCGGGCGGCATGTTCGCCAACTGCGAGCCCATTCTGGACTCGGAGATCGCGAGGGTCGCCCCGCGCGTCGCGATCGTGATGGGCGACATGCGGCCTCTCAAACGCCTCAGGGATCGTCATGCCGGCGTCGCCTGGTTCGCGCTTGACCATCCGATCGCGCTTATCAACAATCCCGACCTCAAACGGGGTGCCTGGAACACCCTGAAGCTGGCGAGGGAGGCACTTGGCTGAGAACACTCCCGCTCCCGTGCGATCCGGCGCGTTCGCGGACGTATGCGTCGGCCTTCCGGTCGAAGGGACATTCACATACGCCCTTCCCGAAGGCGCCGATGTCGCGGTCCACTCGCGCGTGAAGGTGGATTTCGGGGGAAGAATCGTAACGGCCTTCGTCCTCGCGGTGCACGACAATCCTCCCTCCGGATTCGCCGTGAAGGAAGTCCGCTCGGTGATCGACGAGGTCCCGATCTTCGACGGGCGCCTGCTCGACTGCGCGCGTTTCGTTTCCGAAAACTATTTCGGTTCGCTCGGAGAGGCCCTCGCCATGGCGCTTCCCACGGGAGAGCGCCCGTCGAAGCGCTATCGCCATCCCTTCGGGCCGGCCATAGGCCGCCCGTTCACGCTTACGGAGGAACAGCGAGCGGTGCGCGACGCCGTCCTCTCGGACCACGGGGGGGGAGGCTCCTTCCATCTGCTGCACGGCATCACCGGCAGCGGGAAAACCGAGGTCTACATGGAGGTCGCGCGCCGGCTTATGGATGCCGGCGGCTCGGTCATTTACCTGGTGCCCGAGATATCACTGTCGTCGCAGATCTTCGAGCGGCTGCACGATGTGTTCGGCGAGGAGCTCATAGTCTACCACAGCCGCCTCACCGCGCAGCAGCGTTTGTACAATTGGATGCGTTTCTACGCGGGCGAGGCCCGGATCGCCGTGGGAACGCGCTCCGCGGTGTTTCTCCAGTGCCCGCGGCTGGGCGCCATAATCATCGACGAGGAGCACGACGGCTCGTACAAGGAACACTCGACCCCCCGGTATAACGCGCGGGGCGTGGCGTTCTACCGGTGCCGGGAAGAGGGCGCGCTTCTCCTTATGGGCTCGGCCACGCCTTCGGTCGAGTCGCTGTACGCCGCCGAGCGGGGCAGGATGAAGCTCCACGAGCTCGGAGAGCGATACGGAAACGCGGTGCTCCCCGACATCGAGATCGTCCGTCTGCGTTCGGCGCGTCCGGAGGCGATGCTCTCGACGCCCCTCAAGCTCCACACGAAGCGGGCCGTCGATTCGGGACTTCAGGCGATATACCTCCTCAACAGGCGCGGTTTCGCCCCGTTCGTCATCTGCGGGGAATGCTCCGCGGTGCTCGAATGCCCGCGGTGCAGTATCAGCCTCAATTACCACAGCGACGGGAGCGTGCTCTGCCACTACTGCGGGCACCAGCGCCGTGTCCCCGAAACGTGCCCCTCCTGCGGCGCGGAGCGGCTCGAGAAGGTGGGGGCCGGGACCCAGCGCGTCGAGGAGATCATCGCGGACACCTTTCACGGGAGCCGCATTTTCAGGCTGGACCAGGACAGTTCGCGTAAAAAGGACGCGGTCTTCGAGCTGACGGAAAAGATGCGCTCCGGCGAGATCGACATTCTGCTCGGCACGCAGATGGTAGCCAAGGGCTTCGATTTCCCGAAGGTCGCCGTCGTCGGCGTGGTGCTGGCCGACATCGGGCTTAATTTTCCGGATTTCCGCGCCTCCGAGCGCGTCTTCTCGCTCCTGTTGCAGGTGGCCGGCCGGGGGGGGCGGGGAGATGTGCCCGGACGGGTCATAATTCAGACGCTAAACGACGAGCACTATATTTTCGGATTCCTGAAGAATCACGATTACCACGGTTTTTACCGCCACGAGCTCGCCGTGCGCCGCGCGCTCGCGTATCCTCCGTTTTCACGCATAACGCGGATACTGGCGCGGGGCGGCGACGAGCCCTCGGTCGAGGAAACCATCGCGCGGATCGCCGCGGCCGTGCGCCGCGAACTGGGCGGCGTGGAGGGCGCGACGGTCCTGGGGCCGGCCAGGGCGCCGCTGAGCCGCATCGGCGGCAACTTCCGGCACCACCTTATAATCAAGGCGCGCGATACGCACTCCGTACGCCCGGCGCTGCGCCGCGCCTCGGCGGAGAAGCTCCCCCGGGGCGTCTACCTGGAAATCGACGTGGATCCCTTCGACATGCTCTGACCGGCCTCTGCCGCGGCGCTCTTCCGGCTCAACTCGCGTTGGACGATGGCCGAGAGTATCTCCGCCGGCGGCACTCCCTCGATCTTCCTCCCTCCGATTATAATGGTCGGTGTGGCGCGGACACCGAGCCTTCCGGCAAGAGCGGTGTCCCGGGCCAGGATGCCGCTCGTTTCCGGCGATTCCATCGAACCGGCGAAGGCCCCGGCGTCCATCAGGCCCGCCGCGATGCCGGTGGCTGTCGCCGGAGAGTAGTCGTGCCTGATCCTCTCGAAACCCCCGAAATGAGCCAGGAAATACTCCCTGAAAACACCGAGCCTGGACGCGGCGATCATCGCGCGCGACGCTGCGCAGGAGCCGGGGTAGCGGGTCGATTTTACTGATGGGTTGCACGAACGGTCCAGAGGGTAGTGATAGTAGGCCACGCGGATACGGCCCCGGTGGCGTGCGAAGAGCTCTTTCTCCACCTGGTAAAACTGGTAGCATGCCCCGCAAAGAAAATCCGTAAAGACGGAGATGGTGAGCTCCCCGCCTCCGAGGGTGAGCGGGCTTTCGGGGAGCGAGCTCACCTCGACCGGACTCGTATAGAAGGCGTTGACATGTTCGGCGATCTCTCTTTCCGGAAGCCTCGCCCTCCCGGCGGCGGATTTCATCATACCGCCGGCGGAGAATACTGCGACGAACAGCAGGAACGCGAACAGGATAAAGAGCGAGAACACGGCGCGGCCGTCCGCCGTGCCGGGTGTTTCCCGCAGCCTCCGGTATGCTCCGCGCGCTTCCGGTCCCTCGGCGCGGCCCGTTTCGCGAAAGAGCGCATACAGCGCGGCGGCCGCGAGCAGATTGACGGCGTAGGTCGCGATACAGAGTGTGCAGAAGAGCCCGGTTTTTAACAGAAGAGCCGCGAGCACGACGTCCGCCGCCAGCGCCAGCAGGGCGGCCGGTAAAAGGACAGCGGCGGCGTCACTACGGTAACGGCCGCCCGCGTAATCGGCGACCAGCACCGTGAACAGCATGAAAAGATAGTAAAACAGCCCATAAAGCGCGACGGGGGCGCCGAAGAGTACGGAATAGGGGGAAAGACCCAGGGCCCGGCAGGGATTGTCCAGATCGTCGCCGCAGGCCACTATGCGCTCCTGGATGCCCGGATGGTAATGGTCTACGAGGAGTATCCCCGACAGGACGGCCCCCGCGATGAACAGCGCCACGAGTACGATCGAGTATTTTCTCATTCCTGGTCCAGGGCCTCCACTTTTTCCGTGAGTACGATCCGCTGTCCGCGCAGCGTTATATAAAATGTATCCTCGCTCTCCTCCAGGCGCTCGAGTATCTGGAACGAAGGCGAACGTTTGAACTTCGCCTGGAGCCTGCCGTTTTTTACCCGGCAGTACAGGCCCCCCGACCGGCGATATCCCAGGCCGCCGAGATCGAGCTCCTCTTCAACGCCGGTAGTCGGCATGACGAACACGCGTTCGAATTCTCCGAAACCCTCGAAACGCACACCCGTTATGAATACGGGCGCGTCCTCGACGATTATGGGGTGAACGAATGGGCCGTATCGGATTACGAACACGCCATCGGCGGTCACGTCGACGCACCGGTTGAAGAAATCGATGATGCGCTGGTTGACGAAGGGCTCCCCCGCGTGGAGCCAGGTGCCCTCCGCGTCGATGCGGATCTCCTCGAGTTCTCCCGTTTCGAAGAGCTCCCGTATGTATTCCGGTATCTCGGCGTAATCGTCGCTCATCGGTATCCTCCGGTCGCTGTGCCTCGCTATCGGTTAACGGAAGATGCGCGCGCGGTCCGGTGTTCCCCTACACACGGAACATCGGGTCCGTAAGTTTCTGGTGTTCCTCGAGAGCGTAGCGGTCTGTCATCCCGGCGATGTAATCGGAAATGGTCTGGCGGAGGCCGTCGCTTTCGATACGGTTGAAATAGCTTTCGGGCAGCGCGTTCGGGTGCTCGAAGTACAGGGTGAACAGGTCGTTGATGACCTTCTGCGCCTTTATGCTCATCCGCACCACGCGGTAATGGCGGTACAGGTTTTTTCGCAGGAATTCCTTGAGCTCGCGGTTGGCCCGCTCGATCTCCCCGCTGAAACCGACCGCCTTGCACGACGCGGCCCGGATGTCGTCGTAGGTCCGGATTCCCATACTCTCGATGGTCGAACGCGTGGCGTCGATGAGATCGGACACCAGGAGGTCGATGATCGTCCGTATGACGGCGCTCACCAGGAGTTTTCTTCCCCCGGGAAGCGAGCCCTCCCCTCCGCGCCGCGCCACGGCCAGCTCCCATATCGAAAGCCGGCGCACCTCGTCCAGGTCCAGAAGTCCGGAGGTGAGGCCGTCGTCGATGTCGTGGTTGTTGTAGGCGATCTCGTCGGCGTAATCGATGATCTGCGCTTCGAGCGAGGGTTGTTCCGCCGGGGCGTAGTCGGACGATTCGGGATGGTCGTAGCAGGACGAGTGCTTGATGATGCCCTCACGCGTCTCCCAGGTCAGATTGAGGCCGTGGAAGTCCGCGTAGCGCTCCTCGAGCTTCTCGACCACGCGCAGGCTCTGCCGGTTGTGCTCGAAACCGCCGTGGCCCGCCATGAGGTCGTTGAGCGCGCGCTCCCCGGAGTGCCCGAAGGGGGTGTGCCCCAGGTCGTGCGCCAGAGCGACCGCCTCGGCGAGGTCCTCGTTCAGCCTGAGAGCGCGCGCGATCGAGCGGGCGATCTGCGCCACCTCGATGGTGTGGGTCAGCCTGGTGCGGTAATGGTCGCCCTCGTGGTTCACGAAGACCTGGGTCTTGTACTCCAGGCGCCTGAACGCGCGGGAGTGTATGATGCGCTCGCGGTCGCGCTGGAACTCGGTGCGGTAGGGGTGAGGCGGATCGGGATACTGCCTGCCGCGTGAACGGCCGGAACGCGCCGCCCAGGGCGCGAGCAGCGAATCCTCCATCTCCTCGAGGTAGGCGCGGTGCGGGTTCATCACAGAGCTCACCGCCGCGCCAGTTCTTCCTCGTAGGCCTGCATGGCCACCTTGCGGTTCATGCGGATCTCCTCGTTGACAGGGTCCTCCTCGATGCCCCTGGTGAAGGACTGGAGGGCCTTTTTGTACATGCCCTTCTTGTAGTAGCACTTGCCGATGTTGTTGTAGGATTCCGCGATCACCTTGGAGTCGTTTGTCGCGCGTATGGCCTGGTAGAAGGTGTCGATGGCCTTGTCGTGCATCTCTTTTTTCGCGTACAGAAGCCCGAGCGAGAAGAGCGCCTCGGCGTCGCCGGGCTTGAGGAGCAGCGCCTTCTGGACATACCCGACGGCGTTCCGCATGGAATCGTCGCTGGGCTTCTCCGTCTTCGAGGCGAGTATGCCCAGGTTGACATACGCGCGCCGCGCCAGGTCGGTCTTCTCGTTGATCTCGATGACGCGTTTGTACTCCTCGCGGGCGTAGTCGAGCAGGTTTTTCTTGTAATAGATCGTCGCCAGGCTGAAGTGCCCCTCCTGGATATTGGGCCATCGCCGGAGTATCCGCTGGTACTCGTCCATGGCCATGTCGTAGTGGTTGTTCTCGTAGTAGTAGTCGGCCAGCGCGAGCAGGGGCTGGGGATTGTCGGGATTGAGCTCGGCGGCCTTTTTCCACGACTCTATGGCGAGCTGAGGCTTGCCGGCGTGTTTGTAGGCTATTCCGAGATTATAGAGCGCGGCGTCATCCTTGGGGCTTATGGCGAGCGCCTTCTCGTAGGCCTGAATAGACTCCTCATAGCGCTGCGCGTCGTCGAGGATATTGCCCATGTTGAGATAGGCGACGCGCGCGTTTTCAGAGGCCGGTTCGTAGGTGGTGATCTTGTGGTAGAACTCGTAGGCCCGTTCAAGGTCGCCCTTGTCGTAATATATCTCGGCGATGCGCGAGAGGACGCGCGCGTTTCTCTTCGAGGTGGCGAGCAGGCGATTGTAGGTATCCAGGCTGCGGTCGTAATCTTTAAGGGAATAGTAGGCCTCGCCCAGGCTTTCCAGCATGGTCGCGTCGTCATGGCCGAGCTCGCCGGCCTTTATGAAGGAGTCGAGCGCCTTTTCGTTCTTGTTCTGGCGCGAGTAGACGATTCCAAGGTTGTAATGGTTGACCGCGTCGCGGGGAGCGATGGAGACGGCCAGCTCCAGGTATTTCTCGGCCTGCGGATAGTCGCGCCGCTCGGTGAAGAGGACGCCCAGTCGTCCGTACGCGCGCGCGGCGACCTGTCCGATTTTATCCGCGGCGCCGGCGCGCTTGAGGTATTCGATCGCCGAGACCTCGTCGCCCTTTTTAAGCAGGGCGATCGCCAGGTTGTAGAGCGCGGGCGGGTCCTCGGGCGAGGTCTCCAGCGCCGCCTCGTACTCGCGCGCTGCGTCCGCGTAACGGCCCTGTTCGAAGTAGATGTTACCCCGTAGCACCCTGTTGTGGATGTTTCCCGAGTCGGCGTCGACCGCCTTTTCGGCGTATTCGGCGGCCCGGTCGTAGTCCTTCTTGTGCCGGTAGGCAAGGGCCAGGTTGCGGTAAATGACGGGATTTTTACGGTCGTAGGTCAGCGCGCGGTTATAGCTCTCGATCGCTTTGTTGAAATCGCCCTTGTCGTCGTATATGATCCCGGCGTAGGTGAGCGCCATGGCCTTTTCCTCGTTGGTCGCGTCGGACTCTACGACCTCCGCGAACTCCGCCAGCGCGTCGTTGAAATATCCCTTGTGGTAGCTCTCTATCCCCCTCTTCAGGTGGATATTTTCAACGCTCCCTTCGGGTAGCTCTTTTTTATCTGTATCTGAATAGATTGATTCGCCCGCGGGTGCGCCGCTCGGCGTGAAGAGGGAAGGCTTCTTGATGTATGCGGTGAGAAGAAGGATGGCCGCGACCGCGAGGACGGCGATACCCGAGATAACCGCCAGGGGAAGGAATTTCCTGTTCCGTAACGTCTCGGCCAGGCTCAGGCGGTTTCGCCTGATCTCGCCCGGGGCGTCGTCCGGCTCGTCCCCGGAGGATATGGAGAACCTATTTTTTCTTATCGAACCCACTCTCCGCTGTTTCCTCCCTTTTCAGTTCATATTTGTGTATGGCGTCGAGGATGCCGTTTATAAACTGTCCTGAGCTCTCTCCGCCGTAGATCTTGCCGAGCTCGATCCCCTCGTTGATCGTTACCGCCGACGGTATGTCCGGGAGGTGTATCAGCGCGTAAATTGAGAGCCGCAGAATGGACTTGTCGACGGCGCTGAGGCGCTCGAACTTCCAGTTCTTGGAATAGGTCTTGATGAGCTCGTCGATCTCGTCCATATTCCGCAGGGAGCCGTCGATGAGCGCGACCGCGAACTGGCGGATGTCCTCGGAAATGTCCTTGTCGACCCATTCGAGCCGCGCGAGTTCGCCGGCGGGGGTATGCACCGTCTCGAACATGTAAAGCCCCTGAAGCGCGTACTCCCGGGATTTTCGCCGGTGTCCCATCTAGCGGATCTGTTTGAATATATTGGCCATCTCGATCGCCGACATCGCCGCGTCGAAGCCCTTGTTGCCCGACTTGGTGCCCGCGCGTTCGATCGCCTGTTCGATGGTGTCGGTGGTGAGCACGCCGAAGACGACGGGGATGGAGGCGGAAAGCCCGATCTGCGCGACGCCTTTGGAGACCTCGGAGGCGACGTAGTCGAAATGCGGCGTCGCGCCCCGTATGACGGCCCCCAGGCAGATCACGGCGTCGAACGAGCCCGTGTCGACCATGCGGCGTGTCGCCGCCGGGATCTCGAACGAGCCCGGCACCCACAGCACGGTTATTCCGTTGTCGTCGGCGTTGTTTCTTTTAAGGCAGTCGAGCGCGCCGCCGAGGAGTTTCTGCGTGATGAATTCGTTGAAACGCGAAACCACTATCCCGAATCTGAGTCCCGACGCGTCGAGTTTTCCCTCTATTATCTTCATGAGCGCGACCGCCTCTGTTTTCACGATGGTATAGGACCGGAGCACCTCGAAGATTCCGCCGCCTCACACGGGGTGGCGCATGTCTGTCGGTGAATGACCGGTAATCGGCTTTATGCTCTCCGCCGGAAAGGCGCTCAGTCAAGCTTTTTTTTACCAGCCCGCGGCCGTCATGACCATGACGACATGTTCCAATCGCTCCGGTTCCGGGAGCTTTCTCCTTCCGATTCCGTGGGTGATCCAGATCGGGAGTCCTCCGACGGCGAGAATTCTCACGCCGTAGCCCGAGCCGGCCACGTGTTCGGGGCTGGGATCGATGATGCGCGCGTAATCGAGAAAGAGGTTGACGCGCAGGCGCGTTGCCAGATCGAACGCGTACTTCGCGTTCACCAGGGCGAAGCTCTCCACGCGGAAACTGTCCACGGTGAAACCGTGGACCACGTCGAGGTTGGCGTTGTCGATGGTGCCGCCGAAGCGGGGACGCGTCAGGAAATCGTTGTCTACGCCTCCCTTGTAATGGGCCCTGAGCACCAGGTTATGCGTTCGGAGAAAAACCGCCCCCGCCGTCAACTCGCACGAATAGATGGCGAAGGTCCGGGCGTAGCCGGTTTCCTCCATCACGGGCTCTTCTCCCCAGGGCTCCCATTTGCTGCGGATGCCGTATCCGGCCCAGGCCTCCAGGGCGAATCCCTGCTTTATCTGGTCTATGCCCTTTTCGGTGAGGCGCTCGACGCCGAGGTCCAGGCGTGGAAAGATATTGACATGATCGCACGGCATGGTGAATCCCTCCGGGGGATTCCGCCGTACGAAGAAATACTGGCGCGAATCCAGCGTGAAGCCCGCGTAGGTCTTAAAGGGGAGCCCCACCTTGAGCGTGACGATCTGCGAGGTGTAGTTGGTGTAGAATCGCCTCTCCTCGACGACGGCGTTTCCCCGGAAGCCGATGTTGGTGCCCGACGCGTACAGGAACGAGCCCACCAGCGTCTCGCTGAGGGTCGTGTTGTCCCAGGGGAAGCGCTTCTGCGTGAAGCGCGTCGACAGCTTGTAGCCGACCCACCGGAACGAGAAATCCGTGCCGGTGCCGAAGATGTTCTTGCTTTCGGAAAGGAACACCGGCGCGTACAGGGCTTTCCGGCCGCCCGTCGCGGGGATTTCGCCGAGGAAGACGATGATGGATTCGATCTCCTCGCTCGCGCTCGTGTGTATGGCCGAGAGGTCCTCGTGGTCGCGCCCGGGGAGCGATTCGACCCTGCGCTTCTCCTGCTTTTCACGCTGCTTGTACAGCTCGCCCGTGGAGATTGTGTCGACGATCTTTTTTACGGCCTTTTTTTTCCGCGCGGGGGCTTTTCCGGGGGGAGTGTCCGCCGGCGCCATGGTCTCCGGCGCCTCCTCTCCGAAGAGGGGAACGCCGCCATCGTGGAAAACGAGGGGGACAATAAAAAGCGAGCACGCGGCAAGCAGCGCGCAGGTCGCCACATTCCACCCGTCGCCCGAGCGGACTCCCTTCCCTCCGAGCACTGTCATTCGGCCGCCTTCCAGGCAGGATTATGACGCGATCATCTTTCTCAGTCGCCGGGTGATGACCTGCATCACACTGATCGATATGGACGGGTTTTCTTTTAGTGTCAACAGAAAATCCTCGCGGCGGATGGCCAGAAGGCGCGTGGGGACCGTCGTCACCGCGCTCGCGCTGCGGGGCTCGCGATCGATGATGGAGAGCTCGCCCAGGCAGTCCCCCGGGCCGAGCCGGTCGAGCGTACGGCCGCCGGCATGTATGAGGACTCCGCCGTCGAACACCATGAAGAGCTCGTCGCCCATATCGCCCTCGGCGATAACGGTGCGCTCCGCCGGGAGAACGATCTCCCTGGTTATCGCCGCTATGCGGACGAGCTCGCCGACCTTGAGGTCGCGAAACAGTATGTTTTTTTTCAGGAAAACCGTTTTTTCTATGAGGGAATCCATCTCCGCCTCCCGTTCCGGTTCTTCATCAAAGACCTCGCCGCACGCGACTTTTCCGGCGCAGTGCCGCAGGGCGCCGCTGATCTCCGGAAGAAAGCTTCGGTTCTTCTCGTAAATCGCCCTCAGCACATCAAGCGTGGCGTATCCTTCCGGCGCGCCGAACGTGTCCGGACGTGTCCCGCTTTCCTCGAGCACCGCCAGCGCCCTCCTGCCCGCCCTTCCCGATGTGTCGATGTATTCGAGCAGGTATTCGTCGAGCTCCCTGTCGCGAAGAAGCAGGCTCGATTCGTACAGTCTGTCCAGATCCGCCCCGGTGATTGCGCCCAGGGCCTTGAGCATCAGGTGTTTATGCAGTTCGATTATATCGGCGACGGTCATGCGCGCGAATTCCAGCCCGGGCGCGGATGGCGTGTCCGCGCGAGCGGTCTCAAGCGCCGCGCGAAGGCGCTTGAGGCGCAGTATCGTGTCGACCTCGTAATCGAGAAACGCCCCCATCCCTCCCGCCGGCGGAACTCCCGTGTTCACCAGGTAGTTGAGATAATTGTATTTCTGGTGGAAACTTCTTCTGCCCGCGAGTCTGCGAAGCACCGTCGAACGGACCTTCTCGTCACCCTGGAAGAGAGCCGTCATGTGCGCGGCGGAGAGGGAGGGGCGAAGGTCCAGAAGCGAGGCGCGGTCCGTCTCGGTGAGGGCGAGGGCGGCCGAAAAGTAATCGGCGAGCCTTCCCGCGGGGGCGTCGCGGAAGGCGTACATGAGCCGGCGCGCGCGCGGACGCGAAAGCCTGTCGGCATGCGGCACGACCGCGTCGAAGAGGCTGATTTCGCGCATGGCGATCGCCAGGTCGACGAGCGTGTCCAGATAGTACTCCCGGGGAAGCACCCGGCACAGGGCAAGGAACTCCACGGGAGGGCGGTTTCCCGAACGCACGCCGGCCGCGATATGGTGAAGGCTCGAGACGGCGAAACCGTCCGCGTCCATTCCAGTGCCGGCCACCTCGCCCTGGCGCGCCGTGATGATCATCGCGGCCCGCCGCTCTCCCTCGAGGGTCGGAGTGAAGTGCGCCGCGATGGCGTCCGCGCGCTCGTCGGGGGGGAGGGCCGCGGCGAGGCCGATCGCGCGAGCGCGGACCGACGGCTCGGGGTCGGCCAGGGCGCGCGAAAGGACCGCCATGATGCCCGCGGAACGTCCCGTGGACAGCAGGTCGAGCACCCGTTCCCTGGTCCCGATCGAAAGCTTGGCGAAATGGGGAACGAGCCGAACGGCCTGCTCGATCGACGGGTCGTCGTTGAAGAAGGCCTCGGCGACGAATACGCTTTCGCCGTCGGAGTCGGCTTCAAGCAGGGGACGTTCCGCGTCGGGGGCGGAAACGGCGTCAACGCCGCGGGCGGCGCCGATCGACAGGCGCTTTCGAAGCGAGCCCAGGTAGGCGCGGTTCTGGAATACGGTAAGGGCGAGATAGACCGTGCCGGCGAGCGCCGCGAGCGTGTGGCCCGCGGCCGGCGCCAGGTGCCCGTGGATGAGGAGGATGCAGCCGCCGCCCGCTATCATGCCGAGCGGGCCCACGATTCCGCCGATGAAGGATTTCACCTCGGCCATGCGGTCCGAGGGGGAGGCCGCCATGATGATGTTGAAGGCAGGCGCGCGGAAAAGAATGCTAAGGTTCTTGCGGAAAAAGCGAAGGAGCACGCCGGCCATCAGGGCCGGCCACGCGGCCGCCAGGGCGATGAGACCGAGAAAGGATACCGGATAGATCGCGTTGACCCGCGTGATCCCCGCGCCGCGGATAACGCGCGATACGACGAAGAGCTGAAGGAAGAGCGTGACGAGGTCCGAGCCGGCGGTATATACGCTCAAAAACGACGCGAGCTCCCTGCCGGAAGGGAAGGCGTCGTTGAAAATGCCGGCGAAATAGAATTCCGCGATCTGGTTGACGACCGACATGGCGAAAACCGCGAGCATGGACCAGGTGAAGAGAGGAAATCCGGCGGCAACGCGCACCTTGCGCGCGAGCCTTTCGAAAAGATGCATGTCCGGCAGAAGCTCTCCGCCGCGCCGGCCCGGGCCCCCCGCGCCCGGGGGCGGGCGCAGCAGCGCCAGCGGAACGAGCATGAGCGCGCCGAAGGACGCCCACAGCGCGATGCCGCTGTGGGCGAGCTCGCCGGAGAACAGGCCGAAGATGAGAGTACCCGCCAGAATCCCGCCGAGCTTCCCGCCTCCCATGAGGAAGGGGAGTATGCGCCGCGAGTTGCGGAGCGACAGGTAGCGGAATACGAAGTTGAAGAAGTGCATATCGAGGAAGAAGGTGAAAAGATAATTGCCCAGGTAGAGCGCGAACGGAAGCCAGCTCGCGCCGCGGAGTCGGTCGTGAGACGACGCGATGATGAGGGCGCTGAAGAGCGCGACGAGCGCGATATAGCCCCGGCGCGGCGGGACTTTCAGGATAAAGAGGTTGTAGAGGAGGCCGCCCGCGATGAGGGAGACGCCGTTGTAGACGAAGAAGCGGGAGAGTCCGGGCGCGCCGTAGGTCTTGAGGAAGAGCGTTTCGGCGTAAATCTGGCCCGTGGCGTAGAAACATCCCGAAAGCAGATACAGGGCGAAAAGCGGGACGGCATAGGCGAATTCGTCCTGACGGACGGAAAACAGACGCCATCCCGCCTTCCTGATGTCCATGTGCCGGGATGTCCCTTATTTGGCCATGCTCGCCTGTACGAACTCCAGGGTGGCCCGCACGTCCTCCTTGAAGAAGCAGCTGAGGCTCTCTTCCCAGTCGAGCTCGGCTATGGCCTTGTTCATCCGCTCGGCGAGCGGCCTGCGATAGAGGTTCTTGATGGGTGTGAACGCGCGGCCCGGATTGTCGATGAACAGCGACACCAGCTGCTTGGCGCGGTTGATGAGCTCGCCCTCCTCCACGACCTCGTCGACGATCTTCTTCTCGCGGGCCTGGTTGATGTCCATCATGCTTCCGAAATAGACCAGGTCGCGATAGTTCCTGTCGTCGGTCATGCCGAAACGGACGATTTCGCCCTGCGCCACGGCGAGTGGAAGGCCGATCTTGATCTCGCTCATTCCGTACTTGGCCTTGGGATTCGGCGTGGCGATGCGGTAATCGCACGCCATGGCGATGATGAGCCCGCCGGCGACGGTGTGCCCGTTGAGGGCCGCAATGACCGGCTTTTTGCACATGAAGAGGTCCACGAGCACCGGCTCCTCGAGGGAGGTGAAAAAGTTCGCGACTTCCTTGGAATTTTTAAACGACAGGAACATGGGAAGGTCGAATCCGGAGGAAAAAAAGCGTCCTTCACCGGTGAAGATTATGCCCTTGGGCGACGGGTTGTTGTTGACCTCGTTCAGAATCTCCCGCAGCTCGGTGTAAAATTCCGCGGTGAGCGAGTTGGTCTTGCCGTTCTCGATGGTCAGGATATAGATGTCGTCTTCGATTCTTTTTTTCAGCATGCTGAGCCTCCCTGTAATGTGTGACCGGCGTTCCCCGGGCCGGTTCCTCTCCGCCGTGTCGCGACGGCCGCTGTGCAAAGCCGGTTTTTCGATCATGTAAATTTTAAATACCGATTGTTTCGCGACAACCATAAAATCGGCGCCGGGCGTTTTTTTAGTCCGGTGCCCGCGTCATCCGGGCCACCCCTTCCGGTCGCACTCTATACATGCGATGCATGAAAGAGCAACCACCTTTTGCGCACCCCGCATGGGCGCGGAGTACGCGCGTGAAGAATGTTCCGATACCGCACCCGGGTTTCCGGCGGGCCTTCCCATCACCCCCCGCCTCTTTCGGTACGGTTTTCCCGAAAAAAGCGGGAGCCGGCCGAAAAATAGTTACTTTCTGCCTTGCGGAATTCGTTTATGTTACAGAGGATAACCGGCCGGCCCGCTGTGTGGTGGTCATGGAGGGGAAATGCTGGAGCGCGCTCGCGGGATAGTGAAAGACGTTTTCGGGTACGACGGGTTTCGTCCCCTGCAGGAGGAGGTCATCGCCGCCATCATGGCGAAGCGCGACGCGCTGGTCGTCATGCCGACGGGGGGCGGCAAGTCGCTGTGCTACCAGGTGCCGGCCCTCGCGTCGGAGGGGCTTACGGTGGTCGTCTCGCCCCTCATATCGCTCATGAAGGACCAGGTGGACCAGCTTCGCGCGCTCGGCGTCGACGCGGTGCTTCTCAACAGCACACTTTCGGCCGAAGAGTACGCGCACAACACGGCGATGGTGCGCGCGGGCACGGCGAGGCTTCTCTACATCGCCCCCGAGTCGCTCATGAAGCGCGAGGTGCTCTCGCTCCTCGAGTCGGCGCGGGTGGAGTGTCTGGCGATCGACGAGGCGCACTGCATCTCCGAGTGGGGCCACGATTTCCGCCCGGAATACCGCCAGCTCAGCGCCATCCGAAAACGCTTTCCCTCCGCGGCCTGCGCCGCTTTTACCGCCACCGCCACCGCGCGCGTGCGCGATGACATCAGGCGAACGCTCCTCATGGACGATACCGCCGAATTTATCGCGAGCTTCAACCGCGAAAACCTTTTCTTCGAGGTAAGCCCCAAACAGGAGCCGTTTTCGCAGACCCTCGACTTCCTCGAGAAAAACCGCGGGTCTTCGGGAATCATCTACTGTTTTTCGAGAAACCAGGTCGACCTGCTCGCCGGGCGGCTGGCGGGCGAGGGATACTCGGTGCGGCCGTACCATGCGGGCCTGGCCGACGAGACGCGCAGGGAAAACCAGGAGCTCTTCATCAGGGACGATGTGCAGATCATGGTGGCGACGATCGCCTTCGGAATGGGCATTCACAAGACGAACGTGCGCTTCGTGATCCACTTCGACCTGCCCAAGAGCATCGAGTCCTATTACCAGGAGATCGGGCGGGCCGGGCGCGACGGCCTTCCGGCGCACTGCCTGCTGCTGTACGGTTACGGCGACACGCAGAAAATCCGGTACTTTATAGGCCAGAAGTCGGACGAGATGGAACGGCGCGTCGCGGACGCGCACCTTGAGGCGCTGGTGCGCTACGCGGAACACGACGGGTGCCGGCGCGCGCCGCTCCTGGCGCATTTCGGCGAGGAGTACGCGGCGGGAAACTGCGGCATGTGCGACAATTGCGTCACTCCCCGCGAGAGGGGCGAGGACATCACCACGCGGGCGCGGATGTTCCTCTCGTGCGTGGCGCGCACGGGGCGGCGCTTCGGCGCCGAGCACATCATCGACGTATTGCGCGGCTCGGAGTCGAGAAAGGTCCTGGACAACGATCACCACAGGATCTCTACCTACGGGATCGGCAAAGACCTTCCGAAGGCCGACTGGCAGGCGATCGCCCGAAGGCTCGTCTCGGCCGGGGCGCTCTTCCGCGACCCCGAGCGGCACGGGGGGCTCGACATCACGGAGAGAGGCATGGCGATCATGCGCGGGGACGAGGCGTTCTACGGCTCGATCCGCGCGACGGCATCCCGCCGGACACACGGCGACCGGCGTGTCGATTACGACGAGACGCTGTTCGAGCTTCTGCGCGCGAAACGCAAGGAGCTCGCGACGGCCGAGAACGTGCCGCCATACGTGGTCTTCTCGGACAAGACGCTTGCCGATATGGCGTCGCGGTATCCGCAGAGCCGCGAGAGCATGCTCGCCGTGCACGGCGTCGGCGCGCGGAAGCTCGCGCGCTACGGGGACGAGTTCGCGGGGGTCGTTGCGGCTTACTGCCGCGAGCAAGGTATCGGCGACCGCTGTGCCGGGGCCCCTTCGCGGCGCGATCCCCTTAAAACACCGCGCTTTGTGACGGTCGGAGAGGAGTATAACGCCGGTAAATCCGTCGACGAGCTCGCGGCCGGGTACGGGGTGAAGACTCAGACCATCCTGAACAACCTCTTCAGCTATCTCCGCGAGGGGCATTCCCTGCGAAGCGACGGAATCATCCCCCTGCTTTCACTCGACGCGAAACGCGGCGAGGCCGTACTGGGCGCGTTCGAAGAGCTCGGCGCGGAATACCTCAAGCCGGTCTTCGAGCGCCTTAACGGAGAGATTTCATACGAGACCCTGGCGGTCTACCGCCTCTATGTGCTGGCAGGGAAAACGGGGAGCGACGGCCCCGCCGTGCGCTAGCGGGGCCGCTTTCATTACGACGGGATTTACTTCGCGTACCTCCGCAGGCCGGGGTGTCGCAGGATGTAATAGATCATCGCGTACCCCTTGCCGTCGATGTAGCGCTCGGGTGAACCGGCCTTCACCACGTCGACGCCGGATGTAAAGATCTCCCCGGCCAGCACCTGTGCGTTGAGCAGCGCGGCCTCGCGCGCGGTGCCCACGGCCTCGCCCGCCTTCGTGTCCGCTTTCGGATATCCCTTGCAGATGATGACGTAGGTGTTGTCGTCCTTGAAATATTTCTTTATCAGCGTGCCGCTCGTCGACGGCGCCGCCCTGCGTGCCGCGCGATCGGTCGCCGCGTCGACGACCGGGACGTTCTCGACCGTCGGAGTGTCTTCGATTATGGGCATCTTCCCCTCGTCGATGTATCCCTCGGGCTCCTTCATGACCTCCGCGTACAGCGGAAAAGCGATTATTGACGTGAGAATGAGAATGAACGCGAGCAAACCGTGGTGTTTCATGGTGTCTCCTTTTCGGACCGATATTTGGTCCTGCCTCCCCCGGGGACCGGGCGCCGTCCCCGGAAAAGAATCGTATTAATATAGGGAAAAGTTCGCGAATCGTCAAGCGTACAGGCGGCGAAAAGCATTTAATGGGAAGAGAATGCCTCCCCGGGCGTTCCGGCTTTCCACGTTATGCGCCCGTGAGGGTGAATCGTAAGTGATAATCGCGTGAATCGCGTTTTTTTTCGTTATTGTGTGAAAAACTTTTATCATCGGGGCCCTCCCGTTCGTATTACTTTTGGGGGCCGTGCATCGGTTGCCGCATCGGCTGGCAATCCGTGCCGGTCGGCCCGATAATTCTTGGGTCAGGAGATTTTCAATGAGGATTAAGTACGCTTTTCTGTCGTGGATTGTTTCAGTTGTATTCTGTTCCTCGGTTGTATTCGCCGGGGAGGTCACGGAGGGGACCAGCTTCCAGATACTCGGCCAGATCGGTATAGGATATGCCCACAATCCGGACATGTCCGACTGGACGAAGTGGCTGGGCGGTGAACTGGCGGATGATCTCAATACCATTGTCGGTTCGAACTCTTTCAAATCGGATGACACCTCGGCGAATGTGGCCTTCGGAGGGGAGCTTGAACCCAGGCTTTTTATCGGTTCCATGGGTTTCGGTGCGGCCGGTGGGGTCTACACGACCAAAGCGGAATCGAAGGTCGAATCGAATACATGGTCGGACTCGGCCACCTACAGCCTGAGGCTTAACGTGATTCCGGTAACAGGAACGCTGTATTATCGCAAAGCGATGAGCGACTCCGGTTACCTGGTGTTCGGCGCGGGGGCGGGGTATTACATGGCGACGCTGAAAATGGAAATTGAGGACAAGGTTTCGATCGGTCCGGACTTCGGCGATTCAATGACGTTAAAGAATACCGCGGTCGGATATCACGCGAAGATTGAATACAATCACGTGCTGCCCGGTTCGGCCATTATCTACGGAGGTCTGCTGGGCCGATATGTCGAGTTCGATAAATTCGAAAAGAACGGCGTCTGGCTTGTCAACGAGGACGGTTCGGAGCTTACCGCCGGCCTGAGCGGTGTAAGCCTGTATTTCGGCCTGGGTCTTGCTTTCTGATGAGGTGCCCGGCGGACCCCGGCCCGCGGCCGTGGTCCGCGCCTTCATGCACGCTCACCTCTGTACATCGTGGTATGTTCATTTTCCGGAGGATGTGATTATGAAAAAAACGTCGGGTTTTCCAGTTTTCCTTATCGCGATTATTCTTTTCACCGGCATGTCTGCGCGAAGCGCCTCCGCGCTCAGCTTCGGGATATACGGGCAATATAAAACGGCGTCGGCCGAGCTCAACACCGATTATTTCGACCCTGATCCGATGCTGCTGGGCTGGGAGGAGGACGCGGATGCCGAGCGGAGCCTGTTCGGATTCGGCCTGTTGATCGACACTGCCGTGGCAAAGGACATATTGTTCAATTACCGACTTCAGCTTGGAATAGCGTCCGGCAGTATTTCGATCGATGGTACGCAGTACAGTAAATCCATCGGCCTGACCGAATATCATATGTATCACTCGTTCGGCTTCGGGATTGTGCGCACTGACGGTCTTCGTCTGTGGCTCGGTCCGCAGCTCGGACTGGGGCAGGCCAGGGGATCGTATTCCTATGCGGGAAAATCGGGCATGAAATATATCGAAACCTTCGCGAGCATTGGCGCGGTGCTCGGCCTGAACGCGCATGTGTCCGAAAGGGTGTCGTTGGGATTTACCGGCGGGGCGAGGAACAACTTCACGGAAGTGAATTACTCCACCGATAACGATTTGCATTTCGCCTACAGCGGCTCGAACGGCGGTCTCGAGGTGTTCGGCGACGTCGCGCTTATCCTTCGCTATGAATAGCGGCCGCCGTCGGCGCTTCAGCGCTTCCCGCAGAGCACAAGGTAGTGGTGCTCGTTGAGTTCATCCCTCCGCATGAGCTCCAGCCCGACCCCGGCGCAGAGCCGCTCCGCCTCATCGGGCGCGACGCGTTCCGCCGGCGGCGGGCCGGGAGGGGGTTCCTTCATCTTCCACTCGATGACGGCGAGCCT
>Ga0116174_10000615_pt1 | contig 35339 bp, 33 predicted proteins | sample AD_UKC087_MetaG_FD_89801 | JGI IMG/M metagenome (GOLD analysis project Ga0116174, IMG submission 89801) | Active sludge microbial communities of municipal wastewater-treating anaerobic digesters from USA - AD_UKC087_MetaG | ecosystem: Engineered > Bioreactor > Anaerobic > Digestate | place: USA...
ACAACAAACAAAAGTATCGCTTTCTTTTTCATTTTATTTTCTCTCTCTTTCTCCCATTAATATATGGGTGTGTTTTTTAATATATACCTATATTTAATATTCTATAGGTTATTATGATTGAATGTTATCACCAAAATATTGCAAAATCAAATTTAAATGGGAAACACAAGTAACACCACAGAGACGTACATAATTAAAACAGGCTAAGACTTTTAATGAAGTGCTTATTTAAAAGAACCTTCTTCCTCTGATAAGATCCTATTTACTTCATCAACTATCTTATCTGGAGTTATTTCTGATTTTATAAGATAGCCGTCAGCACCGGATCCAAAAGCTTCTTGTATGATGTTTTCACTGTTTAGATTGGTTAAAGAAATAACAGGGCCTTTTTTCAACTCAGGATTATCTCTTATTTCTTTTAATATTTTTAGCCCATCTTTCCCAGGTAACATTATGTCCAAAAGTAAAAGATCCCAATGAACATCTTTTATCTTTTGCATACCTTGCTCACCATCTTGGGCTTGCTCAACCTTATAACCTGCAGAAGACAAAACCTCAGCATAGATTTCTCTAATATCGTGTTCATCTTCTACTATTAATATATTGTTTTTTAAAACCTTTTTTTCTTCCATGTAGTAAATTTACCATTATTATTTTTTTACAACAAGATCAAAAGGGTAGGGAAGTGATCATAAAACTTTTTGGCTAATTTTAATAACCTCATCTCTGTTATCTTTTTTAGATACTTTGCAGACTTTAACCTTCCCGCACTTAGTACATTTATGAACAACTATCTCTTTACCATTTTCTATTTTTAAACCAACAGGTTCCATTAAACCCCCGCACTTCTCACCCCTATCCCCAGGAAACACATCAACGTGCTTACTCCACAAACACATAGAACAGTGGTTTGTAAAACCGTCCCCTTTAACCTTATATCCACAATGACCACACACAAAATCTTCTACTGTTTTTTTAAATTTTTCTGACATAAGTCTTTAATTTATTAAAAAAATACAATACCATTATACTTAAGTAAGTTAATACAAAAATGGAAAAACAAACTGTCCAGCTAAAAGAAAATGAGCTTTTGGCTCTTGTAGATAAAAACCGTGCGTTAGACGCTACCTATAAACTAATAGAAATAATCCTTGGTACAAATGATTTTGATGAAATGACTCAAAAAATTGCAGATATAATACCCATGGCTTTGGGATATGAGTTGGCAATACTTTGGCTTGTTGACGAACAACACAATAAACTTACAGCTGTATCAATATCTCAAACAATAAAAGATGATGAGGTGGTTAATAAACTAAGAAACTCTCTGAAAAATTCAAGCATTGCCCTTGGATATGAAGATAATCTTTGCGTAAAAACCCTAAAAGAACACAAACAACACATTTCTGAAAATTTATATGATCTTTTAAGCCCGGCCATTAGAGAACGTGATGCATATGAACTCCAAAGTGTTCTTGGAACAAAACTTAATGTGGCAACGCCCTTAATGGCAAGAGAAAAAACCATAGGTGTTTTAGTAATCAGCATGTCTAAAACCACAGACAATCTAAGTGATTTTGAAAAAGAAATGCTTAGAAAATTTTCTGAAAATGCTGGTATAGCCTTGGAAAATTCAAGATTATATAAAAACTTAAAAGACGCAAAAAACGATCTTGGTGAGGCTTATGAAAATTTAATAGCACTAAACAAAATGAAAGACGAGTTTTTAACGGTAGCTTCACACGAACTCAGAACTCCAATGACAATAGTAAAAAGCTATCTGTGGATGTTGGAGCAACAAAAATCAGGAAAATTAAAAAAGAAACAACTTGAGTATTTGCAAAAAGCATCAAAAGGTACTCAAAGAATGATTGACTTAATAAACGATATGTTGAATATATCTAAGTTTGAACAAGGAAAGGTATTTTTTAACATTCAACAAGCAGATATATGTGAATTAATAAAAGATGTGGTATCAAGCTTTGAGTTAAAAGTCAGCAGTAAAGGAATATATTTAGAATTTGATGATTCTTATTCCGACATTTTTGCAGATATAGATAAAGAAAAAATGAGAGATGTTTTAATGAATCTTGTTGATAACGCTATTAAATTTACAAACCAAGGTGGTGTAAAAATTAGTATAGATAACGATCCAACCAAGACAGTTATATCAATAAAAGATACAGGATCAGGAATAAGCCAAGAAGATTTACCAAAACTTTTCCATAAATTTGGAAGAATAGACAATTCCTACACAATTGCCTCTGATGTAGGCGGTACTGGTTTAGGGCTCTATATTGCAAAACTATACATAGATGGAATGAACGGAAACATTTGGGCAACATCGGAAGGTACGGGAATGGGAAGTACGTTTTTTATATCTCTTCCAAAAAGCAAAATAAAAACAAAACTTGGAATATCTGAGCAAAATAAAAACCCTAATTCAAGAATAAGCAGCCTAAGATAAAATCACATTCCTGGAGCAGTACTTACCAAACTTAGTTGAGTATAAAAATTCCATATAGCAGGACCCGCTACAAACGTAATTAAACTCCCAAGTATCAAAAAGGGCCCAAACGGAACAGTATCCTTCATAGTTTTTCTTTTTAACAAAATTAAAAATAAGCTAAAAAACGCACCTAAAGCAAATCCTAAAAATATAGCCATTATCCCAAGCGGAAACCTCCCCAGCGGAAAATCACTAACAAAAGTAAAACCATTTGCCAAACCTATAAAAAATCCTAATTTAACATCTCCAAAACCCATTCCTTTTCCTTTGGTTATAGCTATTAAAAGTAAAAAGAAAAGAGAGATGCTAAGAGCTCCCAAAATAGTAAATCCAAAGTCTTTTAGAACATATAAAGTTCTATTATTAAAAAAATCGGTCCTTAAAAGATACATTAGTACAGAGTCATTGGATAAAGTCCTGTACAAATAAGCTAGAGATAAAAATCTAAATATTAAGGCTGAAAGAATAACAAAAATAATGGCAGGTATAACAATTGAATCTAATATTAAATAATATTTAATGTCGGTTAAAAACATAACAACATAAACACACATAATTACCAAATAATAAAAAAGGAAAAACAGTTTCATAGAATTAATTTCAAATATAAAACCAGACAAATATCCTGCCAAAACAAAAACTAAGCCAGTAAATATCTCTGAGATAGGGTAAAAAAATGAAAGTTTTTTATGACAATAAGCACACTTACCTTTTTGAAAAATAAATGAAAAAACAGGTATGAGATTTTTAGCTTTTAACTCTGTCCCACAATGATCACATTTAGAACGACCAAAAACTATCTTCTTTCCTTGGGGTAAGCGGTCAGATATAAGGTTTAAAAAGGAACCCACAAATAATCCAAATATAAAAAGATATAAAATTATAGCTGCCTGCATGAAAGCCATTCTACAGTAAATTTGTTTCCACGGACAGTATTTTTTATTATAATCAAAAGCATGGTAAGTATAAAAGAAGAAACCAGAAACAGAGGATACACCTGTATAAATTGTAAAAAATGGGTCCAAGTCAGTGAATATAATAAAACTGTAGATAGAAATCACTGTCCTTACTGCCTTTGGTCAAAGCATGTGGATAACAAAACAGCTGGGGATAGGCTATCATCTTGCAACTCTGGTATGAGGCCAATAGGACTTACAATAAAAACCCCAAGAGTAGATAAGTGGGGAGTTGAGGTAAAAGGTGAGTTGATGATCATACATGAATGTAACTCTTGTGGAAAAATATCCATAAATAGAATTTTAGATAAAGATGATGAAAATGTTCTTAAGGAATTGTTTGAAAAAAGTGTAAACATGAGTGGGGTAGAGAAGGATAAACTTAAAGTAATGGAAATAAAAGTTCTTGAAGAAAAAGATAGAGAAGAATTTTCAAAGCAACTTTTTGGCAACCCAATAAAATCCTAATTTCTAAATTAAATATTCTTTTAAGCCGTTTTACCAATTTTAACCATTTAATGTGGATTTCATTTTGTAGATTAAATGAACATGAAGTGAAAATGAAATACAGATTAATGAGAGTTAAAAATTTTAATACATACTAAACATTTAATAAGTGATCAAATTACTTAATGTGCTTTTTAACTTGAAAATTAAATAAAGATTAAAAACACTAGCATCATAATATTTCAGCATGATTAAAACACATTAAGCATTGTAGCTTGAACAAGGATTAAAATATCAAAATTGAGAAATTACAAAATATCCTGAAAGTAAGCTCGTTAATTCCCCCATTTCATCTAAATTTCATTTTGTAAATTAAATTAAAATTAAAATATCAGAAGTGGGAAATTACAAAATATCTTAAAAACACGATCACTGACACCAATGGATTTTCCGTTTCATCTAAATTTTAACTTGTAAATGAAAATATGATTAAAAAACAGATTAATTGACAGTTAAATATGCAATATTATTAGTAATTTGGACTTATTTAATATATTTTTTAGTTTGAAAATGAAATTGAAATGAAATCAAAATGAAAATTCCAAAATATGTCAATTTTTAATACATAGTTGCTAGTACTTAATGTAATTTTTAACTTGAAAATTAAATAAAGATTAAAAACACTAGCATCATAAGAGCACACCGCACTTAATATACATTTAATATTGTAGATTAAATTAGAATTAAAATATCAGAAATGAAAAGTAACAGATGTTTTAAAAATAATTTAGATGACACTAAAAACTTACAACTCTTCATATAAAATTTATCTTTTAAATGAAATGAAGATGAAATGTAAATTAAAATTAAGGTTAAAAAGGACGAGGAAACTTTATATTGTGAAAAACGTCATATATTTAATATATTTTTAATTTATTAGATTAAATGAATATGAAAATTTTCTAAAAATACTCATTTAAATAATCACAACCCCAAAGTTAAACATACAGCATCTAAATACATTTAAGTCTTTAAACTGCAATAGGTAACGAACATATTTAATGTAAATTTCATTTTTTAGATTAAATAAAAATGAAAAAATTACACATAAAAACAGCAAAACACCTATTAATTGGTGGGTTTCACTTAAATTTAATATTGTAGATTAAATGTAAATGAAGTGAGTTTTGAAAATCTAACTATAGTGATAGTTATTGATATTTAATATAGTTTTTAACTTATAAATTAAATTTAAATTAACTACATAAAAGCTGATGGGAAAAGAAAAGAGTAGAGAAGTGTTCATAAAAACACAAGACTAGAGACAAAAGGAGAACCCCGCATTCTGCGGGGTTCTCCTATCTTATCCTCGGATCCAAAGATAAACTAACACAAATCTTAGTTTATTATTCTCAAGTTTGTGCCTACCTCGTATCTATCAGCATTGTCACCACCATCATTCTCCATCTTTGCTGCGTTACCTGGGAATTCTAAACGTGCGTTTAATTCAAACTCTTGATTTGCGTTTGCTTCAAACCTGTAAATTAAATCACCTGTGTTAGTAGGATCTAAAGGAAGTGCTGGTATATATCTTGCTAAACCACCGGTCTTCCCATCTGGGATAGTAAACTTAATGTAACCATTGATACCATCTGCAGCTTGTACTGATGTACCACCAGAGCTATCTCCTGAAGTACCAGTATCTGCAAACATTATTTCATTCTCTGTTAAAGCTATGTTTATAGCATTTCTCAAAGAATCAAGATCGTTCATTCTGGTTGTATCTCTGGATTTTTGCATTGTTGCGGCTGGGTTAATAGCTAACAAAACAGCTCCTGCCAAAATTGCAATAATAGCAATAACAACTAACATTTCTACTAACGTAAAACCTTTTTGTTTTCTCATTTCGTTTCACCCCCCTTCAAATATACTTTTAATTCAAATCAATTAACTATGTAAATTGTAACCTAAATTAGATAGAGCTTGTCAACTTGTAAATAGGTGTTATGACAGATATAACCAAGAACCCTACCATACCACCAAGCATAACAAGTATCACAGGCTCTAGGGCAGAGGATAAACCCTTAACTAAGTTATTTACTTCACCTTCGTAATAAACAGCAACTCTCTCTAAAACCTCATCTGTTTTTCCTGTTTCTTCTCCAACCCCAGCCATCTGACCAAGTAGGGGAGGAAACTCAGTGTTAGTTTTGAAATATGAGGACAAAGAATTACCTTTCTCAACTTGCCTTGCTGCTTCTTGAATGGCTCTTTTTAAACCAGCACTGGACATTGTTATAGAAACTATATTTAAAGCATCAACTATAGGAACAGCCGCCCCTATCAATAAAGACAATGTCCTACAAAAACTTGCATAATCTTTTTGAAGAGTTATCTTTCCAAAAACAGGTATTTTAATTATAAGCTCAGATATCATGCTTTTTCCCTTATCAGAGCTTAAAAATGATCTTATTGATAAAACAACACCAATAACTATTATTGCCACTATATAAACATACTTAACCATAAAATCGGAGACTCCTATAACTACTTTTGTAATCGCTGGAAGCTCAATATCCATATCTTTGTACATCTGTGTTAACTTAGGCATGACAAATATCATCAATATAGCTATAACACCAACCATAGCTATCATAATGACCATTGGGTAAATCATTGCTGACTTAAATTTTGAATTTAATTCTCTATCTGCCTCTAAGTTATCAGCAAGTTTTTTTAATATACTATCCAATTTACCAGAGGATTCCCCCGCTCTAACTAAGGATACATAGGTGGTAGAGAACACCTTTGGATGAGCTGCAAAGGAAGATGAAAGAGAAGCACCGTCTTCAACGGACCTTAAAACCTCAGTTACAGTCTGTTTTAACTTTTTATTTGTTGCCTGTCCCGATAAAACTTCTAAAGCCCTAGCTATTGGAAGACCTGCGGAAATCATAGTAGAAAGTTGTCTTGTAAAAGCCACAATCTCTCCATGGGGTATACCCCTAAAGTCCGTAAGAGTATCTAAAATACCACTGGTTTTTTCACTAATTGAAATGACAGTAAAACCTTGGGCTTTCAAAAATCCCACTGCAGCTTCTTGATTCCTTGCCTCTACAGTACCGTTAACCGTTCCTCCTAAATTGTTTTTAATTGTGTATGCATAAAGTGGCATTATAATAATTACTCCTATTTTTTATCTAACAATCTTTTTAACTCCGCCGGTCTTGTAGAATATCTAAGACCGTCCTCAACCGTTACAAACCCGTTTACCACAAGGTCAGCTATACTTTTTTCCATACTAATCATCCCGTATTGAGCGCTTGTGTTTATTACGTTATCTATCATATGGGTTTTTCCTTCTCTTATTAGGTTTGAGATAGCATCATTTTTTATCATTATTTCTAATGCAGGCACCATCCCTGTTTTTGCTGAAGGCATAAGCCTTTGTGAAAGTATTACTTCAGTGACCTGAGCCAATCTTGATCTTATTTCATTTTGTTTTTCTGAGTCAAAAGATGCAATTATTCTTTCTACTGTTTGAGAAGCAGAGTAGGTATGCAGTGTTGTAAAAACTAAATGACCAGTTTCGGCTATTTGTAAGGCAGATCTCATGGTATCACTATCTCTCATCTCACCAACAAAAACTATATTTGGATCTTGTCTTAAAACAGATCTTAAAGCTACATCCCAAGAGTGAGAATCTAAAAACATTTCTCTTTGATCAATTAAAGAAAGTTTATTGGTAAAAACGTACTCAATAGGATCCTCTATAGTAACTATATGCTCCGATCTTGTATTATTTATAAAGTCAATCATTGAAGCAATAGTCGTAGATTTTCCTTGACCTGTAGGACCGACAACAATAACTAAACCTTGTTTTAAACCGCAAACACTTTGAACTATTTTTGGAAGTCTTAGATCTTCTAATGACGGGATATCCATTGAGATATATCTCAAAGCTATAGATGGGTAACCTCTTTGGAAGAATGCGTTAACTCTAAACCTCGCTTTTTGCCCCAAAGCCACAGAAAAATCTAATTCTTTGTTTATATCTAATAACTCCCTTTGTTTGGCATCTAAAAGCTGTGACATTAAAAACTCTACATCATCAGAGGTTAATATTTGATAGTCATCTAAAGGCTTTAAAACAGTATTGACCCTAATAGTAGGTCTAGCACCAACTGATATATGTAAATCAGAAGCGTTTAAATCTACAACTCTTTCTAATAGTTGAGTGACAGTTATTTGCATTTTTTTCTCCCTATATAAATTATAAGCATATAAACTCTATTTAGTAACTCTCATTATTTCTTCTAAGGTCGTATCGCCCTGAAGAGCTCTTATGTAACCATCCTGCAAAAGGGTAATCATACCTTCACTTTTTGCTATTTCCTCTATTTTACCTGATGGAACCTTAGATAAAGTCGCCTCAGATATTTTTTCTGACATAGCAAGAAGCTCAAATATTCCAACTCTTCCTTTGTACCCGTTATCACATTTGGGACATCCTTTTCCTCTAAACAAAGTTAATTTATCTTTAGCCATTATTTCCTTTATTATTTTTGCTAACTCAGCATCCTTAGTCATCAAAACTTGATTATTAGACAACTCGTCTAAAACACCTTTTAGATCTTCTAAAATTTCCTTTGGCGGCTCGTATTCTTCTTTACAATACTGACACACTTTTCTGACAAGTCTTTGGGCTAAAACACCAAGTATAGTAGATGATAAGAAAAAGTCCTCAATATCCATATCCAAAAGTCTGGGAATAGCGCCAGAAGCAGAGTTTGTATGAAGAGTAGACAAGACTAAGTGTCCTGTCAAAGCAGCGTGAACTGCAAGTTCCGCCGTTTCACTATCTCTTATCTCACCAACCATTATGATATTCGGGTCTTGTCTAAGGAAAGATCTTAAACCAGAAGCAAAAGTCAAACCAGCCTGAGGATTAACTTGAACTTGGTTGACTCCAGGAACTCTAATTTCAACAGGATCTTCTATAGTGACTATGTTAACCCTAATAGTATTTAATTTGTTTAAAGTTGAAGCTAATGTAACAGTCTTACCAGAAGATGTAGGTCCTGTAACAAGTATCATCCCATTAGGCTTTAATGACATTTCCTCATATCTTTTTAAAGTTAAACCACGCATACCTAAATCTCTGTAGGTAAAAACTGTACCTTCTTCTTTTAAAAGCCTGATAACAACTTTTTCACCAAAAACAGTAGGTAGAGTAGAAACTCTAAGGTCTGTTTCTGTTTTTCCTACTTGAACTTTAAATCTACCGTCTTGTGGTATTCTTTTTTCATCTATTTTCATCCCCGCCAATATTTTTATTCTTGCTACAACAGGATCTGTCATCTCTTTGGGTAATTTTCTTTTTTCTGACAGAATACCGTCAACCCTATATCTTAATCTACAAACGTCCTCACCAGGCTCAATGTGTACATCAGAAGCTCCGGATTTAACAGAAGTTTCCAAGATCATACCAACAACCCTAGCTATTGGTGCATCCTTTATGGTCGCATCAGACATATCTGCCTGACCTTCCTCAATCTTAACAGTGTTTTGAGTAATTTCCTCCATCGCTGCTGTTATTTCTTCACCAAGCTCCTTACCTTTTTGCTCATCCAATACTCTGTCCAATATTTTTTCTGTAGTTATGAAAGGTACTACCTTATGACCTGTTCTTCTTTCAATAAAATCTATGGTCTGAAGATCTAGCGGATCTACCATTGCTAAAGAGAGTTTGTTTGCGTCTACTTCAAAGGGTACTACTTTATATTTTCTTGCTATATCAAGAGGAACTTTATCCAAAAGCTCGGGGCTTATCTGCCCAGGAGTAAGTTTTGCATATTCAATGCCGTAAACCTCACCAAAAGCATCGGCATAGTCATCACTACTGACATAACCTCTATCTTTAATTATGGAATCTACGCTTTTACCTGTATTTACACTCTCAAACTTAATAGCTGAAAGTTGATCGGAGGTTATAAGGTTCTTGCTGTACAGTACATCTGCTACAGTATTTAGTTTATTTAAATTATTTTTATCCATAGGGCAGTATTTATACCTTTTAATGTTAACAACTCATAAATACAAATTCAATAAATGAAAAACGTACAGTTAGGGTATAATCAAACCTATGAACGGATCGCTAATAATATCAGGTGGGAATAGAGAAAATAGAGAAAACAAAATAATTGAAATAATAAATAAAGAAGAGGGAAAAGCTTTTGAAAAAATAAAAGATTTAGAAGATAAACCAGATATTTTTGTAATAAATCTTTTAGAAGGAGAGAGATCCATAGGAATATCTCAAACACGAGAAGGGATAAATTTTTTAAGAGAAAAGCCGTTTTCTTATGAAAAAAAGTTTTTGGTGGTCTTAAACGCAGAAAAAATGACTACCCAAGCTCAAAATTCTTTGCTAAAAACACTGGAAGAACCACCTAAACACGCACTTATAATACTTTCAACAAGAATTAGAGATCAACTGATAGCTACAGTGGTCTCAAGATGTAAAAATATAAACGTAAAAAGTGAAGATGATGGTATCAACGAAGATTTTGTGTCTCTTGAAAAAATATTGAAGATGAGCCTGGGTGAAAGAATTGATGTATGCTCAGAAATATCAAAAGAGGAAAAAGAGGATATTATAAACATGCTTGAAAACTGGCTGATAGAAGGAAGAAAAAATTTATTGAAAAAGCCAGAAAATGTTACAATAACAACAAATTTAAATAGAATAATAGAAATAAAAAGGGATTTGGAAAACTCAAATGTTAATGTTAAACTCTCTCTTGAAGCTTTGGTTTTAAGCCTTAAATAGACTCTTTAGAACTGCCTTCCCTCTTGTTAAGGGGTTTGTAAATTAGTAGAATATTTTGGTCAATATGGACAATAAAAAACAAAAACAGCAAGAATACGGTGCCGATCAAATACAGGTCCTAGAAGGACTGGAACCTGTGAGAAAAAGACCAGGAATGTATATTGGATCAACTGGCCAAGAAGGTTTGCATCACCTTGTAACTGAAATAGTAAACAACTCTATGGATGAGGCTATTGCTGGATATGCTAACCACATAAAAGTAGAGTTCAATAAAGATGGTTCCTGCACTATTTATGATAATGGAAGAGGTATACCTTTTGATATCAAAAAGGGCTACGGGGTAAGCGCTTTAGAATTGGCTTTTACAAAACTTCACGCGGGGGGAAAATTTGGAAGCGGTGGTTACAAAGTTTCAAGTGGTCTTCATGGTGTGGGTTCATCTGTTGTAAATGCGCTTTCACAATGGTTTAGAGTTGTAACAAGAAGAAACAACATTACAGTAATACAAGAATACGAAGATGGTGGTAAAAAAGTCAGACCAGTTGAAAATATAGATCTTAAAAAACCCACAAAACTAAAAGATGCAGAATGGAACATAAATCTAGATTCTTGGAACTATGAGAACATGACCATAGTTCAGTTTAAACCCGACTCAGGGATATTTGAGGTTACACACTTTGATTTTAAGCATTTTGTAACTCAAATTAAAGAATACGCATACCTTACAGCTGGAATAAAATTTGAGATATTGGATCACAGAATTGATCAAAGACAAGTTTTTTACTTTGAAGGCGGTATAAAAGCCTATCTAGAATCCTTAAATAAGAATAAAGAAGTTCTAAACCAAAAACCCTTCTATGTCCAAAGAGAATATAACGATATAAATGTAGAGGTGGCAATGCAATACAACGATACCTTTAGAGAAAATGTAGTTTGTTTTGCAAACCATTTAAAAAATACAGAAGGCGGTACTCATTTGACAGGTTTTAGAACAGCCTTAACTAGATGTATAAATGACTACGCCAGGAAAACAGGAATATTAAAAGAAAAAGATGATAATTTATCAGGGGACGATTTAAGAGAAGGGTTAACAGCAATAATATCAGTATCCTTAGACTCAGCGTCTCTCCAGTTTGAAGGTCAAACAAAAGCTAAATTGGGAAATACCGCTGCCAGAGTAGCGGTTGAGACTGTTGTTAAGGATGCACTAGAGCAGTTTTTAGCCGAAAATCCAAAAGATGCTACATCAATAGTGGGTAAAAATGTCCTCTCATACAAAGCAAGGATGGCTGCAAAAGCTGCAAGAGACACGGTTATAAGAAAATCAGCCCTTGAGGGTGGGGGAGTGTTACCAGGAAAACTTGCGGATTGTTCAGAAAAAGATTCAGATGTCTCAGAATTATTTTTGGTAGAGGGAGATTCAGCAGGTGGTACTGCAAAACAGGGTAGAAATAGAGATACACAAGCTATCCTTCCAGTATTTGGAAAGATTTTGAACACAGAAAGAGCACGATTAGATAAAATAGTTGATTCTGATAAGTTTAAGGACATTATAGTAGCCATAGGATGTGGTATAGGTGATCAATTTGATATAAGTAAGCTTAGATACGGCAAAATAATAGTCATGGCAGATGCCGACACCGATGGGATGCATATAAACTCCCTTTATTTAACATTTTTCTACAGACACATGCCTAAATTAATAGAAAATGGAAATATCTATGTAGCTTTCCCACCTCTTTACAAAGCAGTGTGGGGTAAAGAGAAAAAATACTTATTTACTGATGCTGACAGGGAGAAATTCTTAAAGACACCTGAAGGAGAAAAGGCAATAGTCCAGAGGTTTAAAGGTCTTGGTGAAATGAACCCAGAAGAATTATGGGAGACAACGATGAGTCCTGAAACAAGAAGATTAAAACGTATAGTTGTTAAAGATGCTGAGGAGGCTGACGAGGTTTTCACAACATTAATGGGAGAAGAGGTAGCTCCAAGAAAGAGATTTATTACATCCCACGCCCGAGAAGCTAACATAGACATAACATAAATTTCTAATGTATCCTTCTAATATGAGAAAAATAGGTGTAACACAAGCTGTATATACATCGGACATGGACTCACTTGCCTGTTCTATTGCTTATTCTGAACTTTTAAGATTAGAGGGCAAAGATGCAGTGGCGTATATACCAAAGGAGCCGGGAAGCAGTGTTACTGACGAAATTAAATCTTGGGATTTTAGCTATGAAATAGAACCAAAGCCCGAAGAATTGGAGAATATAGACTTTGTTATGGTTGATACAACAGATCCTCACACATTTCCTAAATTTGTTACAGAAGACAAGATTGTTGAGATATATGACCATCACTACGGGTATGAAGATTATTGGAAACAAAAACTAGGAGAAAAAGCCACAATAGAAATGATTGGTGCATGTGCAACCTTAATATGGGAAGAATACAAAAAAAGAGGTTTTTCTGACAAAATATCTCAAGTGAGTGCAAAACTGCTTTATGCAGCTATTGTTTCAAATACTTTGAACTTCAAGGCCACAATTACATCTCCAAGGGATGTAACAGCTTTTCAAGAACTGTCTGTCAAATCAGGAATATCCAAAGATTGGATAGAAAAATACTTCATTGATCAAGAAGAATACATATATAAAAACCCAAGACAGGCCATAATAGATGACATAAAAATAATAGAATTCCCAAATTTAGGAAAGAAAATAACAATAGGGCAAATAGAATTATGGAACAGTAAGAAATTTGTAACAGACTACAAACCTTTAATTAAAGAGATAATGGATAATTTTGGACACAAATTTTGGTTTTTCAACGCACCTTGTATAGCAATGGGTACTACATATGTTTTAGCTGAAGATGAGTACATAAAAGCAGTTCTTCAAGAAAAGTTTGATTTTTCCTTTGACGAGAACATAGGAAAATCAGAAAAACTTATAGAAAGAAAGGAGTTTGTTAAGGAAATTTTGGAACTCTAAAGGACTTCAAATTTACCTTAAATCTGCTAATATAATAAGGTTCATATGGCTAAGGAAACTCAAAAAACAGAAGAAACGGCGCCTATCGCCAACCCTAACATTTTACATACTGAGATAACTGAGGAAATGCAGGGTGCGTATCTTGATTACGCAATGAGTGTTATTGTCTCAAGAGCCTTGCCAGATGTTAGAGATGGTTTAAAACCCGTTCAAAGAAGAATTATCCACGCTATGCAAGAATCAGGAATGACTTTTTCTGGTAAATTACATAAATGCGCCAGTGTTGTAGGTAATGTTTTAGCTAAATACCACCCTCACGGAGACACTTCAGTCTACGACGCTTTAGTTAGGATGGGGCAAGATTTTAGTTTAAGATACCCACTTATTAAACCTCAAGGAAACTTTGGAAGTATAGATGGAGACCCACCGGCAGCCATGAGGTACACAGAATGTAAACTTGAAAAAATAACTGATGAGCTGTATTCAGATATAGATAAAGATACTGTAGATTTTGAAATAAACGACCTTCAAAACAAGGAACCAGTGCTTTTGCCTTCAAACCTTCCTAATTTATTGTTAAATGGGGCAACTGGAATTGCTGTTGGTATGGCTACAAATGTACCACCACATAATTTAGGTGAGGTTATAGAGGGCATAAATGTTTTAATAGATAAAGCTGATAATATAGGTACCGCACCAAAAAAAGACGATGAGGTACAAATAGCTACCCTTGATTTTTCATCTGATGCTAATGTTGAAGATTTAACAAAATACATACTTGGACCAGACTTTCCAACAGGAGGAATAATATACGACCAGAAAGAAATGATTCAAATGTACGCAACGGGAAGAGGAAGAGTTGTGACACGAGCAAAAGTAGATGTGGAGGAAACAAAATCTGGAAAAGTAAAGATTATAGTTAGTGAAATACCGTACATGGTCAACAAATCAACACTTATATCAAAAATAGCCGATCTTGTTAAAGAAAAAAGAATTATTGGGATATCTGACATAAGAGACGAATCCAATAAGGACGGGATAAGAATAGTTATTGAGTTAAAAAAAGATGCAGTAGTAAATAAGATTAAAAACCAACTTTTCAAATATACACAGTTACAAAATACTTTTAACTCTAATTTTGTGGCCCTTATTAATAACGAACCTAAGTTAATGCCTCTAAAGATGATCTTGGAAGAATTTATTAAGCACAGACAACATATAGTGGTAAGAAGAACAATTTATTTACTCAAGAAAGCTGAAGAAAGAGCCCATATATTAAAAGGTCTAAAAATAGCCTTAGATAACTTAGATGAGGTCATAAAGCTAATAAGATCAAGCAAAGATGCAGATGCAGCAAAGGATGGGTTGATGAAAAAGTTTGGTCTTTCTGAGATACAGGCTCAAGCCATATTGGACATGCAGTTAAGAAGATTAGCTGCGTTAGAGAGACAGAAAATAGAAGATGAGTTAAAGCAAGTATTAGCAACAATAGCCGATTACGAGGATTTATTAAAATCACCAAAGAGAATAATTGAAACAATAAGAAAAGAGCTGAATGAGATAAAAGAAAAATACGCAGATGAAAGAAAAACAAAGGTAATAAAAGGAAAGATAGGGGAGTTGAGTGACGAAGATTTAATAATAAATGAGAAATGTATAGTTACAATATCAAAAAGTGGCTATATTAAAAGACTGAAAGAAACTACATACAAAAAACAGGGTAGAGGAGGAAAAGGTATTAAGGGACAAGAGTTAAGAGACGAGGATGCTGTTGATTCAATAAAGATATGTAATACCCACGATTGGGCATTTTTCTTCACAAATACAGGTAAAGTTTATAAACTAAGGATTTGGGATATACCAGAATCTTCAAGAAATGCCAAAGGTATTCCTTTAATAAACTTCTTAAGCATGAAACAAGATGAAAAGGTACAAGCATTCATCACAAAAACTATTGAGGAGCTAGAAAACAATAGTAAAAATGACTGTATATTCTTCACAACTAAAAAAGGTGTTGTTAAAAAGACATCCGTTGATGATTTTGAAAATATAAGAACATCGGGCATTATTGCAATAACACTAGATAAAGGTGATGACTTAACATTTGTTGACACTACAACAGGTGAGGACGATGTGCTGTTAACAACAGCAATGGGTCAATCTATAAGATTTAGTGAAAAAGATGTTAGACCTATGGGGAGATCTGCAAAAGGTGTGGGCGGTATAAAACTATCAAAGAATGACGATATGGTTGTAGGTACAGTAATAATACCCAAAAAGAGTAAAGATGTAGAACTCCTTGTATTATCAGATCTTGGATACGGTAAAAAGACACCCACGGAAGAATATAAAGTACAAAAAAGGTCGGGGTCGGGGATACTAACTTACAAAGTTAAAGACAAGACGGGGAAATTAGTGTCTGCAAGGGCTTTAGAGAAAGGAAAAGATATAGACGTTCTTATTGCTACAACATCTGGAAAGGTAATAAGACTCTCCGCGGGTCAAATACCAACACTAGGAAGGGCTACACAAGGAGTAAGATTAATAAAACTAGATGGAAATGACAAAGTAGCATCAGTGGCTCTAATGACAGAAGAAGAACAAGAAATGGCAGAGGAAGAAGAAAATTAATATAAACCCTGTCATTAGTTATTACAATTAATGGATTTCCACGAAATCACTCAATTTGAGAGAGAAATTTATAATAAAGGCATAAAATACATTGCCGGTATAGATGAGGTGGGTAGAGGACCTCTGGCTGGTCCTTTTGTTGTATCAGCAGTTATTTTAGATCTTGAAAAAATATTTAGCTCTAAATTTCAAAATAATCTCAGAAATATAAAGGATAAAAATATTAGATTTCCTACCAATATAGGAAAAGACAGCATATTGGACAATAAATTAATACGAAAAGAGGATCCAACAAATAACGACGTCTCGTTAGATAAAAATGGGCTTGTAGAAACCTACATGTATACACAAATAAAAGATTCTAAAAAATTATCTGCAAAAAAGAGGGATTATTTATCTGAATTTATTAAAAAGGAAGCTTTAAGCTATACAATAGAGGTCTTTGAACCGGAAGACATAGATAAAACAGGTATTACAAAACTAACTCAAGAAGCTTTTTTTAAATCTATAAAAGACTTAAATATAAAAGCACAATATGTACTCACAGACATGTTTGAGGTTGATAAAATAACAAAAGAACATCAGAGAAACATTATAAATGGAGATAGTAAAAGTATAACAATAGCTTCAGCCAGCATAATAGCTAAGGTATTTAGAGATAATATTATGATAGAAGCCGGTAAAAAATACCCAAAGTACGGTTTTGATAAACATAAGGGATATGGAACAAAAGCACACATGGAAGCTATTTATAAATTTGGGCCATGTGAGATACACAGAAAAAGCTACGAGCCCATAAAAAGTATATTAAAAAAATAAAAAGCCCGGCAAAATCAAAATGCAGGGCTTTTGTAGGTAGGTAGGTTAGCTTATTTTCTCCATAAGAATAGTGCCGTAAGAAGCATTTCTATTCTTAGGATCCATACTCACCACCTTATAAATATCCTCTTCCTTTCTACCTTGCATGAGCAAGTGCTCACGACAAAATGGTGCTAAAAACACAGGTTTCTTAATAGCATCTTCTTGCGGTTTCCTAAAAAGAGGGGAACCAGATAATTGGTAACGTATCCTTATACTATCTTCCTTAGATGAATAAAGAACATCACTAAGCCTTAAAGTGGCTAATGGCTTTCCGTCACCATCAATCTCATTTGATACTACATGCTCTGTTTTAACAGTAGTTGTAGGATTCCATCGCCAAAAATAAAAATCTACATCTTTATCTTTTCCCATTTCAATTAAAAAACCTTTCTCGCTATATTTTCCAATACAATAGAATAGTTTCTATTATATTTAAGCCAAACCTCAGAAATATAATACCCTGATAAATCACGTATATGAGTAATACCTGTTTCCTGACAACATCCTTGTGATGAAAGGTAATTTATGCACCCCATAAGTACGTAATACCCATGATCCACATCCAATATTTCAAACAGTGTTGGAAATACTTTAGTATTTGGAGTACTACAATCTACTATTAATGTCCCTAATCTGGTAACCGGATCATCAAAATGAATACCTGTATATTTAATTAGAGCAGAAGGTGTCACAGCATCAACTTCAGGGTAAATGCAAAGAGTAGCCGCCTCAATTCCTTGCAGGGTCTTATAACCTCTAATCATTTTTCTCTCCTTTTACTGATTATTTTTTTTCATTCTAGCATCAACAAAAAGTTAAGACAATGTTGGATAATTACATGTAATTTGTATTATATAACCTATAGTAGGATTGGGGGTAAAATCTAAGATAATCTAAAATAAGAGGTGCGCAAACATGCAGGGAAACCTACCCAAGGAAAGAGACCTCATCACTTTTGTCTGAATCTTCCTCTTCTAAACTACCATCCGAAATAATATCTTTATGATACTTTCTATGTATATCCCGCAACTGTTTATTTGTTATATGAGTATATATTTGAGTTGTAGAAACATTAGAATGTCCTAACATCTCCTGCACTTCACGCAAATCAGCTCCCTCAGAGAGCAAGCCTGTGGCGTAAGTGTGTCTTAATGTGTGCGGGGTAGCATCAACGGATATTCCAGATCTTTTTACATACTTTTTAATAAGCCTTTGGACACTTCGTGGAGTAATTCTCAAAGACTCACCGTCAAAATCGTTTTCTTGCATTTTCTTACCAGAATACCTTATAAACAAAGGGACATAAGGATCAGCACGGGTAAAAAGGTATTTTTTAAGCCATTTTATAGCCTCAGGTGACAGGTAAACTGTACGAGCTTTCCTACCTTTTCCTACAACTGTAAACTCTCCAGTCTCTAAATTTACCTCATCTCTATTTAACGCAACAAGCTCTGACACACGTAGACCTGTACTGTAAAGTGTTTCAATAATAGCTTTATCTCTAATCCCAGACTTTTTATCTAAATTTTGAACTTCAAACAATTTCTTCATTTGTTGTGTATTTAGAACCTTTGGCACACGGTCTTCAGACTTACCCAAAATTATTTTTTCTGGAGAAAAGGCCTCTATACCTTTTTCAATGACTAAGTATTTCAAAAACGCCCTAATAGCGACAAGAAATGTCTTTTGGGTAGACCTCTTAAATTCACTATTTGACTTAGAACTAATTCTACGATTCAAATTGACTCTGTATTTCTTAATCAAATCGTCATCTATGTCTGAAATTGAAAAAACATCTTTTTTGAGGAAATCTTCTGACCACTGACCAAAATCAGTTAAATAAAAATGGTACATCTTTATAGTGTTTTGTGAGAGATTTCTTTCAAGTTCACAAAATTCAAGATACTCAAGTACAACATCATCAAATTTTAAAGATAAATTAATCTTAGCCATATTTATTAAAATTATACTTCATATAAAAGCTTGTGAAAAATCACAATGTATTAAAATCTGGAGAGGCCTACCATCTCACATATGTATTTTCATGCAACTGCAAATGATTTCAAGATAAACAACTATACTTAAACGGTTAAAGTAACGTCAAAAAATTAAAAACGCCTTAAAATCGATTCTAGAGCCTAATACCTACTTTTTGTTGTTGTTACAACTTAAACACAGACAATCACTAAACAAAAATAATAAAACAGGGTCGGGAAGAGGTTAAAAATTTACGGGATAACCGCATATAAAGAGGAGCGGGAAATAGGTACCAGAAAAACATAGATATATAAATGAGGTAGAGAAATTAAATTTTCATTGAATATATTTTTAATAAATAAATCTAAAAAATAATCATTATAATTTTCTTTATTATTTTTGTGAAAAATAACAGTGGAGAGGTGGGATCATTCTATACACCCGACGTCGTATAATGTATGTTTAACGACATCATGTTAGGGGTAAAGCCATAAAACAACATATAAGGGAAGTAGACGGATTATGACACTAGCTATGAGAGAGAAGTGAAATAAACGCACGTTAATTAATTAAATTATTTTCTCCTTTTATTTCTATTTAATTAAATTATTTTCCCTCAATTAAATTCCTCTAAATCTGTTGTAAGTTTTTTTGCAGTTATTAATTTACTTTCCCGCATACCAAGTTATCCACATCCCCTACTCCGGAAAACTATGACAAACTTACAGAAAATAACTATGACAATTCTACAGAGAAATATATATGACAATCTTACAAAGAAACGTGATTTTTTACATTATTTAATATAAAAATACTATAAGATACTATAAGTTATACAAAGTTAGCACTCCAACCTATAGTATGACAAACGTACCGAAGAAAACCCTAATAAAAATTGCACTATCCCCTTCCCCACTTCCCCATTATACCCTGTTGTTAAAACAAAAAGTAAGATTTTATGAACTTAAAAAGCAAAATTAAATGTCTAAAATTTCTAGAGTCTAAAAAACAACATTAATATAAAAAATACTAAGATAATCAAAAGATACCTCATTATAATACCGCGGGATAAATCGTTTTTTAAATGTAAAGAGATGTAATTTAGTATAAAAAGCATCATTGAGGAAACAAACAAAGCTCTTAGGAAATCCTCTGATGGAAAAAAGGAAACTGCAAAAGAAGATATGTAAATAATAAAAAATGAGAAAGCACACAGATATAATCTCTCCCCTAAACTGGTCTTTTTTGCATCAGGCTCGTATTCATGTATTTTTAATTGGTAATAAGTGAATAAAACTGAAATTGTTGATGCCAAAGCAGATTGTATAAAAACTACCACGTTTAGTTTAAATATACCTGCAAGAAGTGGGATAGCTACAATAATTTGAAGTATCTGACTCCATGTGACTGCTACCCTAAATAAAGGAATTATCTCTTCCCTATCGTGGACTACCAAAAATATATTATCTGCAAGAGAAACTAAATAATACAGTCCTGAGAAAAAAATAATTACAAATATTTTAAAAACAGACCCCAAATTTGGATAAAAAGTTAATGAAAGTAACGCCCCAGACACAACACTGATAGGCATTATTGTACTAAACAAAAAGTTTTCCTTTGTAACACCTGGGTAATGTGAAATAAGAACACCGGAAAATACTAAAAAAATCCCTATTATTACAGTTAAAAATAGGTTTTGTTTAATCACTCCCTGGGTAAAAGTGTATATAAACACAGCTATAAGTGCCGACTGAATGAGATACCTGTTTCTTTTTGCTATATCAGAACTAACTATTTTTAGCATTTTTCTTTTTAACCTTCTCGGCAGGATGTTTTGGGATGAATGCTGTTTCCCAATCATCTTTAACACTACCATTTTTATCCTTATTGGTAATATTATCCAACATTGTCTTTTTCACATAACACAAAGCCATAGCAACAGCATCATTAGCATCGTCAGATTTTACTTTTTTATTTAAACCCAAAATTTTCTGAACAGCCTCTTGCATTGTTTTTTTATCTGATCTACCATAACCAGTTAAAGCTAGTTTTGCTTCTAGTGCGGTGTATTCTTCCACTTTTACTTTTTTATTAGCAGCAGCAAGCATACTAATACCACGAGCTTGGCCAACCGCTATAGCCGTTTTTGCATTTGTATTGAAAAATAATTTTTCAATTACCATAACATCTGGCTTATTTTCTTTTAATACGGAGATTAAAGTATCGTACAAAAATTTTAGACGTTTTTCAGGTTCTAAATCTGGATGGGTTATTATAACTTCCCCATCTATTAATTTTATCTTTTTACCATTGCTTTTAACTTCTATAACCCCATATCCCATTCTGGCAGTACCGGGATCTATTCCTATTACAATCATTCTTCATCTGGAAGCTCAAAATTTACATATACGTCTTGGACATCATCATGGTCATCAATTTCCTCTAACAAAGCCTCAAGTTTTTCTGCGTCCTCCTTTGACACATCAACCATGTAGCTTGGATTATCTGGATCTGGAGAAAAAATGTAAGAGGTGCTTCCTAAGCCTCCTAAAGACCCACCATGTTTATTAAATATATTTCTGATTTCGGCAACAGTTCTGTTTATGTTATCCGTCAAACCCTTGATATAAAAAGCCTCTCCATTTGGTCCAAAACCTTCATAAATGACCTCAGAAAAACTTATATTTCCTCCTTGACCGGAACCCTTTGCAATAGCTCTATCTATGTTATCTTTGGGCATCCTAGCCTCTTTAGCACGTTCTACAGCAAGTCTTAATTTTGGATTTGAATCTGGATCAGATCCCGACTTTGCAGCAACACTTATAAGTTTGCTCATCTTTGAAAAAATCTTGCTCTTTTTTGAATCTGTAACTTCCTTTTTTCTTTTTATATTAGCCCATTTAGAATGTCCCGACATAGCGATTATATTATCACTTCTTTTTGTTTTTTTAAACACTGATCACAACTAACCTCAAATCTCTTATTGACAAAATTTTTTCTTTTTATATCCTATCACTTATGAGTTTGAGCCTAGCAGTACTAACAAAGAAGGCAATAGACGCATCACTAAAGCAAAAATGGGATGAGGCTATAGAATTGAATTTAGAAATACTAAAGATTTATCCAAAAAACACAGATACAAAGATAAGATTAGGAAGATGTTATATACAAAAAAAGGACTTTAATAAAGCAAAAAGGATATTTAAAGAAGTTCTTGATGTGGATCCTATAAATCCAATAGCATTAAAAAACTTTGATCTAGCCAAAAACCAGAAAACCGATTCTAATGTATCAGGGTCTCATGTAAACACAAAATCATTACTAAAAGAGCCTGGGAGCAGTCACGAGGTATCTGTAAATACGCTCTCTAAAGGTATCAAGAAAGAGGATTTTGTATCTGGGGATGAGCTGACATTTAAACAAAAAAAGAAAGAGATAGAACTATATCGTGATAAAAAAGGTAAGAAAATATTAGCAGGAAGCATAAACGATGATTATACGGTGCAAAAAATATCCTGTGCCTTGAGTAAAAAGATAAATATAAAAATAATATTCATAAAGTGGAAGGGTTCTGAAATGACAGTGCTAATAAAGGCGTCAGCACCAATTTTTAAACCCGACAAAGTAGAAATAAGACCTTACCTAAGAAAAGGAACCATAGAAGAACCGGAAATGGACATGGAACCAGAAGAGGAAGAAACTGAATAACTATTTACCTCAAATCATCATCATCCATTATATTGTTAATATATTCTTTTTGTACTTTTTCATCAGTGCTCTGCTTTTGTGGTGCAATCTTTTCTTCTTTTTTAATATTTTTTGGCTTTGTATCTTTGTCTTTTTTAATTACCGCAACTCCCCCACTCTCGGAACTTTTATTTTCATTTTTTGATCTCTTTGGCTTCGGTTTTCTTTCAACCTTTATATCTTTTTTCTCAGGTTTTTCGGGTAATTTTGCTGCTGTACTGTCTTTAAGAACTTTATCTAAAGCCGCAAAAGGAACTTTAGAATTTTCTTTTGGTATTAAGGCCACTGCTTTATCATTTAACTCTGCATTGTTGTATTCAGCCGATATATCAGATATTTTATAAGAACCATCATCAGACAATAAATACCACTTACCTTCTTTTTTAGCTAAAACACCCTCAACTTGTTTTCTTTCAACCTTATCTATTTGCTTAAAAATTTGTTTCCCAGAATCCGTAAAAACCTTTAAAATATCCCCATAAACTAGCTTTGATTTGGCTGCATAGTTAGCTGGTACTTCTGTTTTCCTACCATCTTGTGCTATTAAATACTGACCATCAAAAACACCTTCTGTTCCTGGAACACTTTGGTAATGGGCTTTTCTTTCTTCTTGCTCCATCAAATCTATGGCGTTTTTAACCTTCTCCATATGATTTAAAGAAGCCTGAATAAGATTCTTTATATTCTCATACTTTTTTTGATAACTACCTTTAAATTCAAACTCGTCCTTTTTTTCTTTTTTATTTTCTTCCATCTTTTACTCCTCTATATTTTCTAAATTTATATTTTCAGGATTATCTAAATTTTTTTCAGCATACTCTTGAGCTATAGCCATACCCTTATCAAATTTTGTTGTAAGCCATTTATTCACTCTGCCTTCAACTTTTTCCCTTGGCACTCCGTATTTTTCCCTACTTCTTTGTAAAACTTTCTCACGGTTAGATGTTTTAGGTACAATAAAGTCATCTGCCCATGGGACTATAATTTTAGCCGAAAATGGATGCGATGTCATTCCATCAACCATTAGTTTAGTATATATCTGAAATCTTTCTAAAGAAATTATATCTTCTTCCGTAAAGTATGGTGCAAACTCCTTAGATAATTCTTTAGCATCGGGAGCACCTAAGGAAAATGTCATTATAGTACCAACGTTTCCATAAACAGCCTTAAGCAGATTCTCCGGCAATTGTCCCGTAAACTGATGGGTTAAGTTTAAACCTAACTTATATTTTCTTGATTCAGAAAGTATCTCTTCAAAACTTCCGGTAGCAAAGTTTTGAAACTCATCTACATAAAGATAAAAGGGTCTTCTTCTATCGTTTGGTATTTTGGCCCTTTGGAGAGCGTAGAATTGAATTCTAGACACCAATAAAGCCCCAAGTAGGTTAGCATTATCCTGACCTATCTTACCCTTTGAAAGGTTCATTAAAAGTATTTTCCCAGAATTCATGGCATCCCAAATATCTATAGTTGATCTTCTTTGACCAAGTATATTTCTTATTGTTGTAGAGGCTAAAAATCTATTTACCTTGTTTTGAATTGGCGATATGGCTTCTGTCACCAGTTTTTGATTGCCTTTCATTTGTTTAAATTCTTCGTCCCAAAACTTTTTAACCAACGGGTCTCTCACACTGTGCAAAATATAATTCAAATAATTTTGATCTTCTAATAATCTGGTAATTCCTAGCATTGTAGTACCTGGAACTTCTAATAAAGTCAGGACGCAGTAATTTAGCAAGTATTCAAGTCTAGGTCCCCATGAAAAATCAAAATGTTGTTTTATAGCTGAAACAAGACCAGAAGCCATGAGGTTTTTTTGAGATTGATCGTCTATCTCAAGAAGATTTAGTGCAACCGGAAATTCAGTATCAGAAGGATCCATGTATATTACATCCTCTACTCTATTATCAGGAATTCTGTCTAAGATATTTTCTATAGTCTCACCATGGGGATCTAATATTGCGGCCCCCTGACCATTAGCTATATCTTGAGACAACATTGTTACAAATAATGACGACTTACCTGTTCCTGACTTTCCTATGACGTAAAGGTGCCTTAATCTATCATCGTTATCGTTTCTTATTCCAAACTTAACAGATTTATTTCTATATAATGTTTCACCTATGTATGTACAGTTCTCAGTGGGTAAATTAGCGGGTGGTTCTGATTTTCTTGAGTAAACCCATGAAATATTGGGAGTATCTATATTAGAAAGAGGAAAATGAAAAATTGTCGCTAACTCCTCTGTATTAAGTATCAAACACCTGCTAGGATCAAATTCTCTATTCTTGTAATCACTTAGAGCCGCAACTTTGTTACTTTCCTCACTACTAGAAAAACTATTTAAACTTGTTCCAGAAAACTGATTTAAAGAAGCTATTATCCCTCTCATATTAGTATCTACTCTATCCATACTTGTAGAGGCTGATACAACTCTGACAACAGTCTCAAAACCCATTCTTGATAATTTATTTTCAATTGATTTTAACTCCGTCTCTTTTGCAGCACTTATTTTAGGAGGAGTGGTAATATATTTTCCTTTAACTTCCGTTCCTTGGGCAGGTGTTGTAAAAAGACCTGTTATGACTCCGGAGACTATTTCTACTATTTCTTTTTTAATAACGTCAAAAAATATGTTGTAAGCACTTCTTGTTTTTCCTGGATCGGCACCTTCCCTCACTTTATTTACATAGTCAAAACCTTCTTGTTGCCATTTATCTGCAACAGGTCTGACTAAAACCTGAAACCAAACTTCTTCCCCACCTAATAAGTTTGATACAGAAGATGACATTGAAGAAATAGGATCAGTTTCAAAATCTCTAAAACTCTTAATTGGATAAAAATCTGGTTTTGTAAAAGAAATTGTAGATACCTTATATTCTGTGTGAGAAGTATTTATAGCTGGAGTATAGTCAGAAACTACGGATATATGAGCATCTGGGTATTGTGCGTATATCTGACTTTCAACAAACTTTAAGATATTTGATGGAGTTGTAACATAAAAACGTATCCCTCTATCTCCTGATGCAACCATCTCAAAAGACACACGCTCCTGCATTGCTGAGTCATCTTTTAATAAACCGTGTAAAGCAGAAAACATATTTTCCGCGCTTAGAGAAGATGCTTGAATATCTCTCTTTTGATCATCGTTTCTACTTAGCTGTACTTCCAGAACTTCTACATTACTATCAGAAAGTTTTTCCTCTGTTTTTTTAGATTTTTTGATTTTTAAATACACACCAAACAGAACAAGTCCTAAAGCAATAATTATTATTAAATAATCTCCTAAATTCATTTATTTTTCCTTCCTTTTTAATATCTCCATAATATTTGGTAGAGGTTAAATAATAACCTCTGACCAATAAACTACAAGTTTTCAAATTACTTCGCGGCGACAAGCTTAAACTTGGGGAATAAAATAAACCCCCGCCCATCTGACGAGCTTGCGAGTCCGAGGGGTAACGTTTTAATCCCAAGAACTCTAAGACACTAAAATTTAGATGTCAGATTGGAGGTATAAATAAACCCCCGCCCTATATTTGGGACGGGGGATAGAAAGGAGAGAGTACTATGGTTATATTAATACAAATCTCCTGAAGTGTCAAATCCAAGTATAACTACAACATCCGATCTATCTACCTCGTTCTCCATGATACTATGGGATCTAGCCTCTGCTTTAGAGATTATATTAGATATTCTAAAAACCCGTGATAAAAATAACACTGTTTCAGACGCATTATCATCAGTAACAATGACACTTTTATCATAAGTTTTTGTAGTATTTTGAGTAGCTACTACTCTACCACCAAAATTATTTACTACCCTTGATCCAAAAGACGCCAATCCAGAATAATTTGTACCGTTTAATACAGAGACACTCTTTTTTTCCTTAGATAAAACAGAATCCAAAGTAAATTCCCTTATAAAATTATCAAAATTATCAGTATTGGAAAAATTTTCTGGAACTATATTTTTTTCTAATATATTTTCTTTTGGCAAAGAACTGATAAAAGATGTCAGATTATAAAACTCTCTTATATCCATATCTGTTTTCAAATGATCGTTTAAACTAGCAACGTCTTTCATTTTCATCATTTTTAAGATTCCGCCCCCACGCCATAGTTTATCAAAAAAATCATCATATTTGGTGTCAGTAACAATAAATTTATCTACTTTAAATCCAAAAAGTTTAAAAATAGATCTGTTTATAGCCTCTGCCCCAGAAACATATTTATCTTGTGCGTTTAACTCACCTAATGCAAACACCTTATCAAGAGTCTCAGAACCAAATCTTCCGGGTATTTCATAATTTTTATCAACAGGGACATTAAAAGCAAAAACACGATTTGTATCTTTATTGAGAATAAAAAACTCTACCTTTTTTATGACAACTGGGTCTGATTTTAAGTCTTCTGCAACAATGTAGGAAATTGTAGGAATGGGTTCGTCTGCAATTGCATAACTTGTTGATGAAAGTGCTGACGCAAACCTTTGATTTAGATATTTGTAGAAAGTATATGAAAAAAGTAAAAGAAATGAGAAAACAAACACCACAACAACTACGACTGCATTACGAATATTTTTACGTGCAGACCTAGTTATACCTGTTTTAGAGCTAGAACTATATTTCCTTCGGGCAGGGATCTTTTTCATAGATATATCTGATATATCATATTATATTTGGAATTCTTTTGGCAAGGGAGCTTCAAATCTTTGAAATTTATGTGTTCGTGGGTTAAAAAACCCTAAAAAATGTGCATGTAACATCATTCTACCAAAGACTTCTTCATCTGTTTTGAGTAAATTTTTTGCGCAATAAATAGAGTCGCCTGCTACAGGATGTCCAACAGCAGAAAGATGTATTCTAATTTGATGTGTCCTACCCGTTCTAGGAAAAACTTTGCAAAATGTATAACTATTACCCTCTTTATTAAAAATTCTTACCTTCTCTAATCTAGTAAAAGCGCTTTTACCATCCGAAACAATAGCTATTTTTAATGGATTTTTTGGATTTCTAGCAATAGGTGCATCTATCTCAATTATCTCATCCCCCACCCTACCGTGTGCAACAACAATGTATTCTTTAAAAGTACGTCTCTCTTTAAACTGCTTTTGCAAAAAATAAAAAGAATCTGGATCTTTAGCTACAACAATAACACCCGATGTATCCTTATCTAATCTATGCACAATACCCGATCTTTTTATGAACTCTTCATCAGCAACATCAAACTCTCTAAGATATCTAGCATCCAGAATATCTTGCAAAGTTGATTCTTTATAAGTATTAGACCTGTTAACAACAAGTCCACAAGGTTTATTTAAAACCAATATACTCTCATCTTCAAATATTATTTCTATTTCTTTTTCCATAACTGATAAAAAATAACAAACACACCTATTGTAATAGCAAAATCAGCTAAATTAAAATGGAAAATATTAAAAAAGTTTATATAGTCCCTTACGCATCCATTTTTAATCCATTCAAAAATATTGGATAAACTACCAAATAATATAAGTAAAAACCCTATATTATAATTTAAACCTTTTTCGTAAAAATTTTTTATGTAAAAAAATGAAAATAAAACTAACAACAGCACGGATAACAATACAGATAATTTAAACCCTATAAAACTTGAAAAAATATGGTTACAGTTGTAGACAGCTTCTATCACTGTAAGGCGTTTTTCTCTAGTATCTCATCTTGCCTAATATCTTCAATCTGAGATTGATCTGTTGCACAATCTATACATGTTGTTGCCTCTGGATAAGCCTCTAATCTAGCTTTGTCTATCTCCTGTCCACAAACCTCACATTTACCATATTTACCCGTTTCTATTGCTTCAAGAGCTTTTCTAACCTGTACTTTTGATTCTTTAACTGTAGATAAACGTGCATCGGTGACAGTTTTTCCTGTATCTTCTAAAACATCATCTAATGTTTCTGCGTTATCTGTGGCCCTACCGTGTTGTAAATAGGGGTCACTATCTATAAGGGATTGCTGCTGCTCCTTTAAACTTTTCTCCTTTATTTTTAATCTTCTTTTTAAAGCATTTATAAGATTTTCTGGCAATATTGATTTTGACATAGTTTTTTTACCTCTAAAGTATAGATTTATAATACCTATTGTAACCAAAATAGAAGCCATTAGTAAAGAACCGCCCTTTTTTAGAAAAACCAAAATGCACACAGAAACTGAGAAAAGAAAGAAGGAAAATATCATCCCAGACATAAATTTATAACCTCTATGGACCATTACAAGAATATAATTCAGTATTAACAATCCAAGTAAAATTAAGTAAACCCATTCCTTAGAAACTAAGAAATATCCTAAACTTATAAACATTAAAAAAATTGCAAATGAAACAGAGTAAATATCTAAAAGTCTAAAAATAGACCATTTGAATTTTTTTGAAAAGAAAAACACTGGTAATAAACTGGTTAGAAAGAAAAAAAGCAATAACACTGATGTTTGGTCAAGTTTTAAAAATATGCTTGATGGAACATATATTTTTAACCATTCAAAAATCCTATAAACAGTATAAGAAATGCCTCCAGAAATTATAAGAGATGAAAATACAAGATCAAAAAATCTATGAGTATTAAACCCATCTTTTTTTGACTCACTCCAAAGAACAAAAAGCTGTGAAAACAAACCCAACAAAACAACAACAAAAATGGTATTAAAACTTCCAGATTCTGTTTTTATATTTGCAGGAATCATTATTTTTAAGCTTTAGATATATACTCACCACTTCTTGTATCTATTTTTATCTTATCCCCTATTTTTATAAATGTTGGAACTTTAACTTTGGTACCGTTTTCAAGTTCTGCATCTTTATAAGCATTTGTCACAGTATTTCCTTTAAATCCTGGTTCTGTATATTTTATCTCAAACACCATAGTTATTGGCAAATCAACTATTATAGGTGTCCCTTCAAAATACTTCACCATAACCTTTTCTCCTTCTTTCAAAAATGCCGCTGTGTCTCCTATAGTTTCTTCATCAATTGTAAACTGGTTAAAGTTTTCAGGATCCATAAAAACATACCCAGCTGAATCTTTATATAGGTACTGAGCATTTTTTGTCTCTACAAAAGTATCTTCAACATGGGCTGTTGATTGCCAAGATTTCTCTAAAACCTGACCTGTTATCAAGTCTTTCATCTTTATCCTCACTTGAGCACTACCTCTACTAATCTTTATATGCTGATACTTAACCACCACAAAAGGGTGGCCGTTTTCTTTGAAGATTGTTCCATTTTTTAGATCAGTGACTACCATAGCTCACTATTTTACCACCTTTTATCATGTTTTTGATATTAAATTATTCAGGTATTTTAAAGAAAACGCCCTTTGACAAGATTCTGTTATAAAAAAGACCCCAGTTCGTTTTTTAAACTGGGGTTGATAAACCTCTCTATTCTAAGATAGAAGCTTTCTCAAGAGCCTTTTTCCCAATGGCATTTCCAAATGGGACTGTATAATAAATTATTACACACTCCTTATGTGATTTAGCCATATCCAAAGCTTTTTCAAAGCATTTTGTTCTGACATCACCATCGTAGGAACAGATCTTAGAAACCAGCATGCAATCTACAAATGAATTTGTCATATCTAACAAAAAGCTTTCAATCTTTTCAACAGCCTTAAATCTAACACCACTACCAACCGGGGCTAGGCGATAAACTTCCATGCACTCACCAATTGAATTAGACGTATCTAAAGCCTTTTCAAGAGATTGAACCCTAAGATCATTTCCAGGTGGGACTTGGTTATGAATATCAAAACATTCTGCTGAGGACTTTGCCTTGTCCAACTTCTTTTTCAGAGATAATAAAGCACCTTCATCCTTTGCGTATCTTTCTGCTTTCTTGGCTATTAATTTCCCTACCCCAAAAAATGATTCAACACAAAAGGCATGATCATAAGAGGACGTTTTCTTTGGTGGCCATATAAAAACCTCACCAGCTTTCTTTCTTACTTCCTCGCCAAAATCACCATGATCACTAATCAGCAACTCGCCCATTAGTTCAAGACGTCTTTTTTGTGTAGTAACAAATGTTAAAGCTTTTGTTAAAGACCTCTCATCAAGATCACATGTTAGTAAAAATTGCTTGTAGACACATATGTAATCTTCAAGATTTTTTGCGTTATCTAGCTTATCTTTAAGATCACTTTTCATTGAAGGTTGTTTGCTAATAATATCAATACAATCTTCAAAGGTTGTTAATTTAGCTAACTCACGTTCAAAGTTAGCCATTATCTGACATAATCTTTCTTCCAAACGAAGTGTGTCAACTTCTTCCTTAATCATTTTTCTCTCCTTTTCTTTTCTATTTATTTGGATATTATGGGCCGTATATTAGCATTGTTTCGGAGTTTTTCAAAATAAAATGAACAAAAAAGACCCCAGTCTAAATATTCAAACTAGGGTCTATAATTTTTCCTACCGAAAACCAAAAGAATTCGCTTTTTTCAAAGCTTCATTTCCAATAGCACTTCCATAAGAGGCTGCTTCATGAACCTTTAAGCACTCCTTAGATGATTTAGCTGTGTCTAAAGCTTTTTTCAAAGCTTCTGACTTAATAGCACTGCCAGGAACAGAGTTATTAACAACTAACATGCAATCTTCAAATGAAGTGGTTTCATCTAAAAGTTTATGAATCTTTTCAACAGCTTTACGTCTGATGCTGCTTCCAACCGGAGCCGAACGATGAACTGTCATACAGCCAATGATTGATTTAGCCATATCCAAAGCTTTTTCAAGGGCTTCTGTTTTGAAACCATCGTTTCCTGGTGAGATTAGACTGTAAACATCAATGCATTCCGTTAAGGACTCTGCTCTATCCAATCTCTCCCTCAGAGATAATAAATTATCTTCTTTTATCATTTCTCTCCTTTTCTATTTAATAATACTTTTAGGCCTTTGTAATCTTTTTATTTTTTTCCTTGCTTTTTTTCTTAAAGCATCTCCAAAAGGCGTCTTGCCAGCAACACGGATACATTCAAGGGGCGTTTTTGCCTTTTGAAGAGCCTTTTTCAAAGCTCTTTTTGCCAAGATATCGTGACCACCGGTATAAGACAATTTATATATATCCATACATTTTTCATAATAACCGGCAAGCAACAGAGCCTTTTTCAAAGATTTCTCTTCAAGGTCACTACCCAATGAAGATAGTTTGAAAATACCCATACACTCGTCATAGGTTTTTGCTCTGTTCAACTCTTCAAATAAAACATCCTCAGAACCTATCTTATTCATTTTTTTTCTCTCCTTTTTATAGTTTATTGTTAGGAATTCTACCTTTTAAGGTTTAGTGTGTCAAATACTACAGGATGTTTATCAGTCAAATGTTCGTTTATTTAAAAATTGCTGGTGCCGTGAGTGGGAGAATTTGCTTCGCAAAGTCCTGTATATTGCTTGGACCGACCGCTAATTTTTTCATTTCAAGGCACATCGCGGAGCGATGTAAGAGGAAGCGCAGTTCCGAAGTATGAGGAACGAGCAAGCTCTTATTCAACTCCCACATTAAATCAATATTATTCTTAATTTTATTCTGGGAATATCTCTATCTATTTAAAAATTGCTGGTGCCGTGAGTGGGAGTTGAACCCACACGGGATTAGATCCCAGTGGTTTTTGAGACCACCGCGTATACCATTCCGCCACCACGGCCAGTTTAATACAAGATATTTTAGCACAAAGGGATAAAACAATTTAGAAGTGCGATTATTCTTTATCAGATACTTCGTAAAATCTGGTAAGTTCTGATCTAAAGAATAAATCTAACTCTCCTGTTGGACCGTTTCTATGTTTTGCAATGATAAGCTTAGCATTTGACCTATCTTCCTCATTTGGATGGTATAAAAACATTACGATATCAGCATCTTGCTCTATTGACCCAGAATCTCTTAAATCTGAGAGCTGGGGTTTTTTCTCACCACCTCTCTGTTCTACCGCACGTGATAATTGTGACAGTGCCAATACAGGTACTTTTAATTCTCTTGCTAAGTTTTTAAGACCTTGGGATATTTTTGAAACTTCCTGTACTCTACTTTCTGCTTGAGGTGCCTTAACTAACTGCATATAGTCAACAATTATTAAGTCTATTTTATTTTCTAACATTAATCTTCTTGCCTTGGTTCTCATTTCCATTACACCTACACCAGCTGTATCATCTATAAAAATGTTAGCTTCAGAAAGTTCTCCTGTTGCAACACCGTACTTTTTGAAGTCTTCCTCATCTAAATTACCTGTAGCTATCTTCCAGTTATCTATACCGGCTTGAGCTGAAATCATTCTATCTACAAGCATCTCCCTTCCCATTTCAAGTGAAAATATAGCTACACCAAAATCTCCATCAACAGCAGCATGTTGAGCTATATTTAAAGCTAAAGAGGTTTTACCAACAGAAGGTCTTGCAGCTAGAATAATAAGATTTTCTTTTTGAAGCCCTGATAACATTTTATCTAAACCTTTTAATCCCGTTGGGACACCACGTAAAGCACCTTTTTTCTTACTTATCTCATCAAGCCTTTCAAATGTAACTTCAAGGGTATCTTTAATGGGAACAAAATCTTGATAAGTTAAATTTTGTGATAATGAGTAAATAAGTTGCTCGGATTTGTCTAAAATGCCTTCAACCTCATCATCTTCAAAAACCAATTCTCCTATTTCTGAGGCCGCGGACATTAAAGATCTCTTAATAAAATCGTTTTTTATGAGGTTTGCATAAGACTCTACGTTAGCTGAAGTAGGGACAGAGTTAACAAGTTCTGTTAGATAAGAAACTCCTCCAACATTATCCAACTCCTTCATTTTTTTCAATTGATTTGGAACTGTTATTAAATCTGCAGGTTCTTTTCTCTCATATAAAGTTAAAATAGCTTCAAATATACTTTCGTGGGAAGGTTTATAAAAATGTTGGGGTTTTAAAAACTCAACAACCTTAACAATAGAGTCTTTATCTATTAGAAGCGCACCCAAAACTGACTTCTCTGCCTCCAAATCATGTGGAGGTACATGCAATTCATTTTTATTTTTTATTTTTTGTGCAGACATGAAACTTTAGTGAGCAGGTTTTAATACAACCACCTGTGTTTTACTTTCTGAATCACTTTTTGCGTTTATAACAAGCTTATCTACTTCTTTAACTTCCTCATCTTCAACACCCATCTCATCCAAAAACTCTTTAAGACCTGTAAGACCCTCTATTTTTAAATCATCAGTCTTATAATGCATTGGTAAAACATAAGACGGTTCAACAGATGATATAACTTTTGTAGCTGTCTTAGCATTTATTGTATATTTATCCCCAATTGGTATCATCAAAACATCAATTTCCGGTAATCTTTGTATATCTTCTTGGGAAAGCTCCGCACCTAAATCACCCACATGTAGAATATTTAAATCATCTACTGTCATGAGATACATTGTTACCTTACCTCTTTCCTCACCTTCTTTGTTGTCATGATAGACATAACGACCATAGATAAAACAACCTCCTATCTCATACTCACCGGGACCATCAACTAAAAGTCTGTAATCTGTCACACCTTGTATATAATTATGATCGGCATGATCGTGAGTGGTTAAAAGAACATCACATGATAATTTTGGAAGTTTATATCCAGTCATGGATGGGTCGTAAGGGTCTATAACCAAATTTATTGTTTTTCCCTTTATCTTAAAGCAAGAATGCCCTATGTATGTAATTTCCATGGGACTATATTATCAAAGTGAAGGTGGTTTTGGAAGATCGTAATTAAGTTGAATGCAGGGGTACAATATTTTGATTTTTACTGGTAAAATACTGGTATTGCGGTGGTTGTAGCTCAGTTGGTTAGAGCGCCTCTCTGTGGAAGAGGAGGTCGCGGGTTCGAGACCCGTCAACCACCCCAGGAAGCCGGATAATCACCTTGTGTGGTTAGCCGGCTTTCTCGTTGACGGGGCGAGAATGCCGGAGCGAACGAAGTGAGTGAGGCGGGGTCGCGTGCATTAGAGACTCTTACGAACAAAGTGAGTTTAGACGCAAAGCGTCGCAACGAACGAAGCGAGTTAGAGTGTCTTATGACAGGTGACCGAGACCCGTCAACCACCCCAGTCTGTACTTTCATTCAATTTTACTATCAAATCAAAGGGAGAATTGTAGTTATAATAGATCTTTTCTCCATCCCATGTGATGTTCAGAAGTACCGTCTTTATCAACAGCCTTCTTTCATCTTCTTTTGAAACTTCAAATAGTTTAGAACTATTCTTAGTTAATTCTATTATGTATCCAGCTGTTACATAAAAGGAACTTTCTACTTTTTCAACTCTTTTAATTTTTTCATCTAGCTCTACAGTATCTAAATCATACTGTCTCATCTTTTCTTCATAGAAAT
>Ga0116174_10000619_pt1 | contig 35268 bp, 30 predicted proteins | sample AD_UKC087_MetaG_FD_89801 | JGI IMG/M metagenome (GOLD analysis project Ga0116174, IMG submission 89801) | Active sludge microbial communities of municipal wastewater-treating anaerobic digesters from USA - AD_UKC087_MetaG | ecosystem: Engineered > Bioreactor > Anaerobic > Digestate | place: USA...
CAGCAATTCAGGCCCCTCCTCAGGCCATTCCCTGAGAAGACCTGTCTCAGGCGACTTGTTGCCGCGATCGGGACCGTGAAAACACGGCCATTCATTTTGCGGCAGGTCCTGCCTTGCACAGCCGGCAATGACTGAAACAATAAAAAGGATGCCCGCGGCAAAAAACGTGGAACTTATCTCATTCCTCCTGTTAATCTTCATATCGTGTTGTTTTTTGGACAAAGCGAAGATAACAAAATATGTAAAGAGTTTGAGAAGGGCACAGGGCACGGGGCACGGGGCACAGGGCACAGGGCACGGGGCACAGGGGGAAGAACGGCACGCGGCATGCGGCACGCGGCGAAAGACGAAGAGAGGGGGAGACAAGGGGACTTAGGGACGAAGAGACCGCAAGACTGCAAGACCACAAGACCGCAAGACCAAAAAAGGCCGTCTCGCGACGGCCTTTTTTACAGAAACTACTTAATCTTGATTTTCTTCAGTGGCTTTGGTTTGGCTTCCTCTTTCTTCGGAATGTTTATCCTGAGAATGCCATTATCATATTTTGCTTCAATCTTGTCACTGTCGGCAGATTCCGGTAGTGTGAACGATCTGCAGAACGACTGGTAGCTGAATTCACGCTGGGTGAAATGCTGACCTTCTGCCGTTTCATTGCTGACTTCCTTCTCGGAAGAAACCCTTAAAACACCATGCTCGATTTCAATTTTGAAGTCATCCCTGTCAAGGCCGGGAGCTGCTACCTCAAGCTCAAAATCATCATTGCTTTCCTTTACATTGACAGAAGGCAATGTAGTGTTGGTTGCAGAAAAATTACGGTTCGACCAGTCAAACAGGTCACTTTCGAAAAAACGATCGAATAATGAGGGATAATACCCTGAAAATCTTGCTAATGCCATACTTAATCCTCCTATAATTTTATTTTTGTTTAACAAATTTTTATCTACCACCCTATGATTCAAATTAGATACCAATCCTGAATAAAAACAGGGCCTGTAATACTAATTATCTGTACATCTGTGATATAACAACAAAGGATATTCAAACAGAATATGCCATATTGACATATATGTATTAATTTGACGTGTCAATATGGCATAGTAAACAAAGCCGGAAAAGTCGTGTTGTGCCGGCTCTTTTATGTATATTCGCATAAAGGCCGGAAATTATGACAACATTTTTAATCTGGTTAGCGGCAACAGTGCAGATGATAGCCGGAGGCGCCTACAACCTAAACTCACCCGACAAGGTGTACAAACTCCCTCCGTCGCTCCATGAAATCTCCGGAATTACAGCGATTGATGCTTCCACCATCGCGTGTGTTCAGGATGAACATGGACTGGTGTTCATATACGACCTTGACAAAAACAGCATTATACGTCAGATTCCATTCGGCGGCGACGGTGATTACGAGGGGGTGGCCAGGGTCAACAAGGCTATTTATATCCTGAGAAGCGATGAGGTGTTGATAGAACTTGGCGATTATACATCATCCGGATCACCTGTTGTAAATGTTTATGAAACAAGGATTCCCGGAAAGGATGCAGAAGGCCTGTGCTACGATCCTAAAAACAACAGGCTGCTTGTCGCCCCGAAAGAGATATCATCAGACAACCCCGCTGCTCAGTCAACCAGACATATTTACGGTTTTAACCTGGCCTCCAAAACACTTATAAAAGGCAGCGTGATAGATTTCGATATCAAAGAAATTGAGGAATATGCCTTGAAAAATAATATTAAGGTGCCGATGAAAGGAAAGAAGGGAGAAAAGAAAGTACCTGACATTAACATGAAGATCTCTGCTATCGGCATTCATCCGGCCAGCTATAAACTCTACGCCATATCTGGTCCCGAAAGACTACTTTTCGTCTTTGATATGAAAGGGAACCTTGAATCACTTGCGAGGCTCGACAAGGATATCTTCCCCCAGCCCGAAGGCATCACTTTCATGCCGAACGGCGACATGCTTATTTCCAACGAGGGTGCAAAGGGAATCCCCACTATCGTGAGGTTCAGTTACCGGCAAAGGTAACACCCTTCACCCCCATCGGTTGTCAGTCATGCTTCCCAGCCCTGCTTGTCAGATGCCAGAAGCCGCATACATTGCATTTGTAAGCCCTTATCTTCCTCGTAACCCGCGTCTCTTCGATGTGCCTGATCATCATCTGCGCATCTTCAAGGGTATAATAGACTTCCTTTTTACAGGGGAAGTCAATCGGATCAATCCTTTCTTTTTTAAAGGGCCTGTACTTCATTATTTCTAAACCCTGTCAGGCATGTTGTAAGGCTTTCTGCCTCCGCCCGGACGAGCAAGGAAGGAATTGGCCTCGGTGTCGTTGCCAAAATTCTCAGCCTTGCCGTCGAAAACAAGTTTCCTTCCTGTGCGGTATGCTATATTTCCAAGGTGCATCATTGCTGTCGAGATGTGACCTTCCTCAATCTCGGCAAACAGATCGCTTCTCTTGCGGCTCTTCACACAGTCGACGAAATTCTGAAAGTGATAGTCGATGCCTGCCTTCAGTATCTCGTCCCATCTTGGATCGGGATCAATATCATCGTTGGTAAGCGTGATCGTAGGCTTATTGGACCTGTCCTGCTGCAGACCGGTGCTGAATGCCGCCGTGCCTGTCTGGCCGCCAACCGAGGCGGGAGCGTTGCTGCTCTGGAATATATGCACCTGGTTGTTACCGACTGTATAGGCATAGCCTTTAGTTCCCAGCCACAGGTATCCCCAGGGATCGTTGGGTGTCGGAAGACTCCTCACTTCAAGCTCGAGAACAGCCCCGTTGTCATACTCGAAAGTGGCAACCTGCAGGTTCGGAACATCCTGATCCGATTCATTCTGGTAGGCATAGAATCCGCCGCAACAGGCAATCTTCGTGGGATGACCTGTTATGTTCATTGCCTGCCTGATAATGTCCATGGCATGGGTTCCGTTGTTCCCGAATTCGCTTGTACTAGTATCCCAGTACCAGTGCCAGTTATAAAGGAAATGGTTTTCATTAAAGGGGATCATTGGCGCTGGACCCCTGTAAAGGTCCCAGTTAACTCCTGCCGGAACCGGTCCGTCGGGCTTTCTGCCAATGCTCGGACGCGAACGGTAAACAGTGCCGCGACCCATGTAGATATCACCTATAACACCTTCGCGAAGCACCTGGATGGCCTTCCTGTTCAGCCTGAAAGCCCTTCTCTGGGTTCCGGCCTGTACAATCCTGTCGTATTTCCTTGCAGCCTGAACCATCTTCCTGCCTTCGTCGATGGTGTAAGAGATTGGCTTCTCAACAAAAACATCTTTTCCTGCCTGACAGGAGTGAACGGTCATGAGTGCATGCCAGTAATCGGGAGTTGCAATTGCTACCACATCCAGATTCTTGTCCTCGAGCATCTTTCGATAGTCGGTATAAGTCGCGGGTTTGTCTCCTCCAAGTTTTTCAATGTCCTGAATGGCTTTGGGTAAAAGGTAGTCAACGCAATCGCAGATAGCAGTCACCCTGGTCTCCTTGATCTTGGTAAAGTTGGCAGTGTGTCCGGAACCGCCATAAAATCCGCCGCGGTCGTTAATGCCTATAACTCCGACATTTATTCTGTCGCTCGGCTTAACCTGTGCAAATCCCTTGATGTAAGCGGGAGCCATGGCTATACCTGCCGAGACCATAACTGATTTCTTAATAAAGGTCCTTCTTTTTTCGGTTTTCATCATAATAAATTTTTAAAGGTATGATAATGGATTCAGGTTATTTCAGGTCGTGTTAATTCTTGTTTCTATTTAAAAAGAAGAGGCGCAAAGTTGTTAAGATATATCCTCCAGTTAGTCCAGGTATGTCCGCCCGAATTGACAAAAAAGGTGTGCTTCATTCCCAGACGCGTAAGAGTGGCATCGAGCGTCCTGGCCTGTTCGATAAGAAAATCGGAGTCGCCGCATGCTATCCAGTAGAGCTTGTAGCCCGCTTTCTTCACTGCCCTGAAATCAGCGTCGTAGGTCGCCTTGTTTTCATCAGTCACGCGGATGCCCATGCTCAGGGGGCATATATACTGGAAAAATCCGGGATACAGATTGGTGCAGGAGATGGTATGACCGCCTCCCATCGACAGGCCGGCAATAGCCCTCGATGCAGGTTTGGCAATAACCTTGTAGTTCTTTTCAATATAGGGCACAATGTCCTTTACAATGCTGTGAACATAGGCATTTGGCGTGCCCGGATTGTTGCGGTCGAAGGGTTTTTCAGGAATAAGCTGGGTTCGCGCTGCCTGCTGACCGGGATTGCCGTTCGGCATTACCACCAGCATCGGTTTTGCAAGCTTTTTCTCGATCAGGTTGTCCATGATCTGACAGGTGCGGCCCATGGTACTCCAGGCATCCTCATCACCGCCGGCCCCGTGAAGAAGGTACAACACCGGATACTTTGTCTTGCTTGTCTCATAACCGTAAGGTGTATAGACAAACATGCGGCGGTTCAGGCCGAGAGTTGGGGAATCGTACCAGACCTGCGACAGGTTACCGCGGTTTTTAGCTTCGAAATAATTGGCTGTCACCTCGCCGGGAATCAGCAGAACACTCAGGTAGCGGGTCCCGTCACGCTGCATCAGTACATTGTTCGCATCGGTGACCGAAAGTCCGTCGACGATGAAGCTGTAGGTGTAGAGCTCAGGTGCAGGAGCCGGGATTGTGACAGACCACAGCCCGGCCTCATCCTTTTTCATCTCAATGGCCGACCTCATATCAGCCTGCCAGGAACCGGAAAGCCTCACTTCATCAGCATAGGGAGCAGACACCCTGAAGGTGATTTCATTGCCCTTGATGTCAGGGGAAATAACAGGCTGGCGTCCTGCAAAATTTGCCAGCTCCTGGGCAAAGAGACCCGTGAAGGCCAACAAGCATATTGTAATTAATGTTAATCTTTTCATCATGTTATTATTTTGTTTTTAATGGTATGATGCCACTCCGCTGAGGCGGGGGTATTCACATTGTTTTTTGTCAGTCGTAAAGATCTTATTTGAAAAGCAGAGGTGCAAAGGTATTCAGGTAGATCCTCCAGTTCGACCAGGTGTGTCCTCCTTCCGAAATGAAGAAGGTATGCTTCATCCCGTTTTTAGTCAGAGCCTGGTCGAGCAACTTCGCCCCTTCAAAGGTGAAATCCTCATTACCGCATCCGATCCAGTAAAGCTTGTAACCGGCTTTCTTAACACCCTGAAGCTTGGCATCGATATCGGGCTGATCGGCCCTTATGCCCATACTGAGCGGAAGGATGTAGCTGAATGTGCCTGGATGCTCGTTGGTGACGCTCAGGGTATGGCCGCCACCCATCGATAAACCGGAAACTGCCCTGGCATCGGGACTGGCAATAACGCGGTAATTCTTTTCTACATAGGGAATAATATCCCTGACTATGCTGTTTATATAGAGGTTGGCAAACTTCGGATCCCCGCGTTCGTAGGTTGTCTCCGGAAGAAGCAGTGTTCTGGCTGCCTCCTGTGTGGGATTGCCGTTGGGCATGACACAGATCATCGGCACGGCCAGCTTCTTCTCAATCAGGTTATCAAGTATCTGGCATGCACGGCCCATGGTAACCCATGCATCCTCATCGCCTCCTCCACCGTGAAGAAGGTAAAGCACCGGATATTTTTCGGTTCCGGAATCATAGCCATAGGGAGTGTAAACATACATCCTGCGGGCCTTGCCAATGGTCGGCGAGTCGTACCATACCTTGTGCAGATTGCCCCGCTGGCCGGCTTCAAAGTAGTTGGCTGTCAGATCGCCCGGCACCAGCAGCACGCTCAGGTAACGGGTGCCGTCGCGCTGCAGAAGCACGTTATTAGCATCATTTACACTGAAACCGTCGACAATAAAATTATAGGTGTAAAGCTCGGGCTGTGGTTTTGGAATGGTTAAAACCCATACGCCAGCCGTGTCCTTGTTCATGTTCACCGACGAGTCGAAGCTCCTCATCCATGAACCGTAAACCCTGACAAGCTTTGCCTGGGGCGCACGGATCCTGAATGTGACAGTCTTCTCCCCTATCTCCGGAGAAATAATCGGTGTACGCCGGAAATTCGCCAGCTCCTGTGAAAAGGTGACTGCGAATAACGACATGCAGATAATGGATACAAACAGTTTTTTCTTCATTCTTTTGAGGTTTTATCGTTTCTAAATCCAGATTTGGTCTTTGCCTCTAAAATAATTATTAAAATCCTGAAAAAAGATGCTTTAACATTATTTTTGATTAGGACGACCGATCCTTTCCATCACCTTCACAAAGGGTCCCAGAAGAGTGTTCCACGGGAACTCCGAAAGAACCATAAGTACGAGAACGGAGGGCGAGAAATATGACACTGCCAGTACAATGGCCAGCCCGTTGTTCATATAGGCTGAACCGATAGCCACTGTAATCCTGCTTTTCCGGCTCTGGCGCGGACAGATAAAATAACCGATGATGTGAAGGAGAATGAATACAAGATAAAGCGCCACGAGCTTCCATACAACACCTGCCGGGTTTTCCAGAATAAGCTCCTTCTGGGAAGAAATGACTATATACACAAATGAAAATAAAATAAGCACATTGAATGATGTGAAGAATTTCTGCGACCTTTCAATTGTTCGCGGAAGCAATCTTTTTATTATCTGGGAAACGATCATCGGGACAAATACAAGGATGGCAATATCCCTCAGTATCATCAGCTTGTTTATGTTAATGGAATCGATGTCAAGTATCCAGAAAAGCAATGGAACGGTAAAGGGAGCGGCGAGTTGGGTCACTATCGCCAGACTCATCGAGAGGGGAATGTTGCCCTTTGCTATGTCGGTCAGCACGGGAGTTGCAACACCCGCGGGCATAGCGGTGAGCAGTAGCATTGCAATGGCGAACTCCCTGTCAAATAGCAATGTAACGAAATAGAAGAGAAGAGGGATTGCCAGCATATAGACAAAAGTGATCCATGATATCAGCCGGAAATTTTTCAGGCTCTCGATAATATCGAGGGCATCAATCTTCATGAAAGCAGTGAAAAGCATCATGCCAAGCAGCAGCTTCGGAACAACCGGCGGAGCATTAATTTCAACCGGAGCCCATAGCCCAAGGATGATACCTGCCAATAGTACAAACCAGAAATGTGACTCAATAAGTTTTGTTATTCTCATGCTTTCTTTCTCTTACAGCGAGACCGCTTTACCAGGGCGCTTCCGACGGGGGCTCGCGGGCTTGCAGTCTTGTGCCCTGAGCCCCGAGCCCTGTGCCCCGTGCCCTGTGCTCTGTGCCCCGTGCCCTGCGCCCCTACTCCTCCTCCTTCACGTATTCCAGAATATTCCCCGGCTGGCATTTCAGCGCCTCACAGATGGCATCGAGCGTGGAAAAGCGTATCGACTTGGCCCTTCCGCTCTTTAGTATCGACAGATTAGAGACATTAACTCCAACTATCTTCGACAGCTCATTCAGTTTCATCTTGCGCCTGGCAAGCATTACATCGAGATTGACAATTATTGCCATTGTATAAAGTTTGAATTTATGATAAACATACGAATTTTTATCGAATAACAATAAGCAGGATATTGTTATTCGATAATTATTTTACCTGAAACAATATGATTTTGCAAAACCTGATTCCTTTTCCGGTGTCCCGGCTCCCTGAGTAATAAAGCCTTATTGTCATTGTTATATGTCAGGTGATCAGATAGAAAGGTGTGAATTTACAGAAAATTGTTAAAGCCCGCGTATTCAAGGCTGATCAAGTTATGCACCGTGGTTAGCGGATGAAGAAGGGCCGGCGAACCGCTCAGATGCAACAAAACACAGGAATAATCGTGTATTAAATAATATAATCAGAATGATTACATTTGCCGCGTTAAAACGGCAGCGGTATAATTCTACCCTCAAATACTCAGAGCTATGGTAATAGGAATCGATATCGGAAGCACCACCACAAAGGTGGCCGCGGTGAATACAGAAAAGGATATAATTAAGGTGAAGACCAGGGCTGTCGATCCGATAACATCGGCAACGGGAGCTTTTGGAAAACTGCTTGTCGAGAATCATCTCAGCCTCGACAATATTGAAAGGATAAACATCACCGGAGTTGGAGCGGCGAAGATTCCCGGCGACCTGTTCGGCATCAGAACAAACCGGATCGACGAGATGACTGCCATTGGCACAGGGGGAAAGCATCTTGCAAAAAAGGACAGGATAATAATTGCAAATATAGGAACCGGCACCGCCATACTTGAGGTGAACGACGGAAAGATAACTCATCTCGGGGGTACGGGAGTGGGCGGTGGAACTATAATCGGACTTGCACACGAAATGCTCAGTTTATCCGATTACGATACCATAATGTGCTATGCCGCGAAGGGTGACCTCAAGAATATCGACCTTCATATAGGCGATATAGCTGAAAGCAATATCGGTTTCCTCAACAGGGAATATACTGCTTCCAACTTCGGGAAGATAGTCGAGACAGCCTCAAAGGAAGACTTAGCCGCAGGTATACTTAACCTCACCTACCAGGTTATAGGGATGGTATCAGTATTCGCTGCAAAGAGCAAGAACAACGACACTATAGTTGTGACGGGCAACGGAAGCAAAAACCCCATCGGACAAAGAATACTCAATTCAATCTCTAAAATGTACCAGATTCATTATGAGTTCCCTGCCGATGCCGAATACGCTACTGCCATCGGTGCGGCAAAAAGCTGAAAACACAGTCTTGCGGTCTTGCAGTCTTGCCCTGTGCTCTGTGCTCCGCGCCCCGTGCCCTGTGCTCTGTGCTCTGTGCCCTGCGCCCTTAAAGTCAATCCGGTATCACCGCACGTGCTTCCCTGTCAGGATCATTCTTAACCTCGCACAGATCATTGAGTATCATAGTCTCGCCATTCTCGATGGTATAAGCCGGCCACTGAGGCAAACCGCCTCCGTTGGGATCGCCCGTACGCATGAACTGAAGAAGTGCATCCGACATCTTTTCAGAAAGAGCACGGGGTCTCGGACCTCCACCCGTATGGGTAAGCATTATATCGGTATTGTAAAACCAGAAACAGATATCCAGACAGTGGAAAGCCCTCATCCTGTTATTGAACAAGGGAGGCTCCCATCCGAACCATGCCACATAAACCGGAGCCTTCTGAACTGCCTTGGCATTGGCCGTGGCAACAACACCCTTGCGGTTGCTCCCGATCAGAGTTGCCAGTTCTATTGGTGTGGCATCCGGGAATACCTTCGCGTATGCATCATAAATCTCAGCTGCCTTGTCTCCATATCCGCCCCTCATACCTGACCTGCCCGAAAGCATGGCTTTCGCGCTGTCGGCTGTTATCTTCTCAAGTTCCGGATTTGTACGGCTCATCGACCATTCATGGAAGGTGGTGCTTATCATCATCGGCACTCCGGAGGAGAGTCCTTCAGGATCTGCAAAGAACTTTCCCTTCGGAAGATTCACCCCGTCAGCTACCGGTCCGAAACCACCGCGCATCATTCCCGGACGTGGGTTATCCTGGTTATATTTTTGGGCTGCCCTGTTTGCAATGAGAATGTAATCCTTCCAGGGTATATCCTGAAGCTTGTCAACCTCGTTTGGCTTTAACCCGGCTTCCTTCAGCACATATGCTCCCAGACCTCTTGAGTATTCCTGATCGATAGCTTCAATCGTGGAGCCGCTGAGAGGAACACCTTTATGAACCAGACCTGCGGCCTGTGGCATGTTCATAACAACACACACCTTTGCTCCCCCGCCCGACTGACCGATAATAGTCACATTCCCGGGATCGCCTCCAAAGTTTGAAATATTACGGTTCACCCATTCAAGTGCCGCTACCATGTCGAGCGCCCCGACATTGCCCGAACTGGCATATTTCTCACCTCCAACACCCGAAAGATCAGTGAATCCTATCGGACCAAGCCTGTGATTTATTGAAACAAAGACGATATCGCCCTTCCGGCTGAGATTCTCTCCCATATACCCGTCCTGCTCGATCCCGTTGCCGTTGGTATAACCGCCCCCGTGGAGCCAGACCAATACCGGCCTCTTCGCATTATCCGTGATCGACGGTGTCCATATGTTGAGCTTCAGACAGTCCTCGCTCACATCATCATAGTTCCAGTGATCGGCAAATGACGACCATGCATTCCCATAACGGTTGTCCATGATCTGTGGAGCACTGTTACCCCACCATACAGCCGGGTAAATATTATCCCATGGTTCAGGCTTCTGAGGAGGCATGAAACGGTTCTTGCCAGCGGTGCTGGCACCATAAGGAATGCCTCTGAACTGAAAAATATTATTGAGGATAAAACCCTGCACCTTACCGTATTCGGTCTGCGCAATGGCAATATCATCCCCTACTTTGAGAACCTGCTCGTCAACTGCCGGCTTGGTGCCGGTTTGACTGCATGAGCTTATAAAAAGGATTATTGCAAGAAATGACCCTGCTATAATCCATTTCATTCCGGAATAACAAGAGGTTTTTTTCATCATAATATGGTTCTGATTTTAATGGTTTTTTATTTTAGTACATAACAGAAATATCATCTGACCAAATATTAATATCTTAGGTTGCTTGCTAATATGCACTGATCAGGTGTTGCATATGACTTTGATACCCTGTTGATTGACATTGTTCGCTAAATGCAGTTCCAACACGGATACCAGGGTCAAAAGCAAAGTTACATTATTATCAGATACCTTAAAAAGATTTTTTGGGAAACAAGATCAGGTTTGTAGGCATTTAATTCTTCGCCTTACAGTAAGAAAATATCATTAAATTTACAGTGAAATGAACCCTGTGACCACAAAATGCAAACAACAAAATCCGTCAGGTTTCCGGGAGTGATTCCGGCCCTGCTATTCATCATTGTGCTGGCAACTGGCTGCACAAATAAAAAAAATGTCCGGGATAGCGATGAGTTAAAAATCTTGCCTTACCCGCATATAATCGATATAAGCGAAGGTTTAAGCAATCCTTCTGAAATCAGACTTAGTGAAATAGCCGACAGCATCAGATATGTTGTCCTTTCAAAAGACAAGCAGGAAGTGATAGGGGATGTCGACAAAATACAGATATCTGATAGTCACCTGTATCTGAGGACCAGCTCTGACGGCATTGTCAAACGTTTTGATATGAACGGGAACTACCTGAATTCATTTGGAAACATCGGAAGAGGCCCAAAGGAATACCTCCCGGGAAGTGCTTATTCAACATCTGTAAATGATGATAAACTATTTGTTTTCCGTAGTGCAATGGACAGCTACCTGGTATTTGAACCAAACGGAAATTATGTTGAAACCGTTGATTTCCCGGTTTCCAGAACCATGTTCGATTTCAGGAGCCTCTCCGATTCAGTTTTCCTGTGTACTTTCTTTTATATCGGTTCAATTATGAAAGACTATACTGAAAATCCCTTTAATTGCTCGGCCGGAATATTTGACTGCAATGGAAATACTCTTAAACTGATTGAACATCCCTTGAAAAATGCCGACATTTCAAAATCTGATGCAGGAAACATGATCTCAATGGCTCCATCCATTACATTCTTTGACAACAGGATAGTTCTTATGCCCGACGGGGATACAATTTATGAAATAGATTCAAAATCGATATTCCCGGGCTATATTATAAAATGGGGGAATGTACCTCATAATCAAAGCGTTAAGGATTTCTTTTTCAGACAATCCGGGCCTTCGGACAAAGCCTCGGTCTGGAGTCTAATCCTTGAAACTTACGACAGGACATTCTTCAGACTTACAAAAGGGACTGAATACTATATTTTTGAATATAACAAGGTCAGTGGCTCAACAAGATCGATGGCTATTGAAAGGGATAAAGGCTTTATAAATGATCTTGACGGGGGTGACGATTTTTACCCTTATTATACAAACAGAAACGGGGATATATGGATAACCGGGCAGGATGCTTACACTTTCAAAGAAAAAAACAGCCCCGAAATATTAGCCAAGTCGGAAGCCGCGTATCCTGAGATGAAGGAAAAACTCGAAAAATTCGCGGATAATCTGGAACAGGATGATAATCCTGTTTTAAAGCTTGTCTATCTCAAAAAACACAAGGGCCAAAAATAAGCGAAGGTTCAGGACAACAACAATTTAAAACAACATAAACGGAAGGAGACATAACTATGAACTTTTCAAAACCCGGGACTCCGACAGGGAGGACTTTTTTCACTCTGGCTCTAATAGCATGTATCACTGCTTTTTTTATTAGCTCCTGCAAAACAAAGGACTATCCAAGGGATCCCAGACCTCTGGGATCGGGTAAGGTAAAGTGGACGGAATCAACAAGCCCTGACGGCTGGATAATGGTGACGAATGAAAACGGCGCCACTCTCGGATATTCAAAAAACTCCGGACTTAAACTGATACAGGTCGACGGATATGCCTTCAAAGACCTCAACAGAAATAACAAACTTGATTTATTTGAAGACTGGCGGGTTGACTACAACCGGAGAGCAGCTGCCATGGTCAGCGAAATTCCGGTCGAACAGATGATGGGAATGAAGATGAACCCCTTCGGAGTGGGAAGCGTCAATCCCGATGCACTTGATGATGCAATGAAGAATGCACTTAACCTGGGATACAGGCAGTTGAGGGCACCCGGAGCCAATGTGTCCGGAAAAGTGAAGGCTTTATGGAACAATATGGTTCAGGAATATATAGAGAGCCTCGAAAGTATTGTCTGCATACCCGCGGTCTGGATAGCTGACCCGCGATCGGGGGATGTATCCGAATGGCCAAGCAACCTTGCAATGGCTGCAACTTTCGATCCCGAAGTGGGAGCGGAATACGGAAGACTGATGTCGCAGGAATGGCGGGCCATGGGAATCTCGATGCAGGTCGCCACACAAATGGACCTGGCAACGGAACCCCGCTGGAAACGCATCTCCGGAACTTTCGGGGAAGACCCTGCTCTGTCAATGGATATGGCAAGGGCAATGATCAACGCGTGGCAATCAACATACGACGACAATGGAAATGATCTTGGATGGGGAATACACAGCGTGAACAACCAGATGAAGCACTTCCCGGGAGACGGCGCGGGAGAGGGAGGCCGGGAATCTCATACCCGCGACGGAGCTTACAACGTATTTCCGGGCGGTCAGTTCTGGACTCATATCCTGCCGTTTGCCGCTTGCATGGAACTGCCGGGCAAAACCGGAGAAGTAAGTGCCGCCATGACAAACTTCTCCGTCGGAATTGAAGCTGACGGCTCGCCAGTTGGCGGAGAGCGCGTGGCAACAAGCTACAGCCCCTACAAGATCAACAGGGTGCTTAGGGAAATGTATGGATGGGACGGCTATATACTCACCGACTTCAGCATCATCACCGGAAAGAACTTCGGAGTGGAACATCTGACACCCGCGGAATGCATGCTCGCTATCCTGGAAGCCGGTTGTGATGCATACGGCGGCGAAGGCCGCAACCCTAAGGAAAGCATGGACCTGGCCATGGAAGCCTATAGGCTGGGAGTGGAAAAACACGGTGAAGAAGGCATGATGGAAATTATGAACAAGTCGACCGAGAGAATACTGAGAACCCATTTCAACATTGGCATTGTCGACAATCCCTATCTCAGTATCGAAATGGCTGAAACCGTTCCCAACAACGCGGAACACAATGAAGCCGGATACAGGGCAATGCTGAAATCCGTTGTGATGCTTAAGAACAGCGGGGGCATAATTCGCAAGGCACCGGAAAGTGAAGAAAAACCCACCGTGTATATCCCGATTGTGTATTCGGCAGCCACAACAGGACGCGGTGTCACCCCGGCATCGGCCAAACCGGCATTCGATACCGGTATTGCCGGAGAGTATTTCAATGTGCTGACCGATGCTCTGGCAAAGAAACTTACCGGTCCTAAGGATGACAAGGGAAATCCAACGGTATCGCCGAATGACATCATACGTGCTTCTGCAGCGGAAATAGCCAAATGTGACTTTGCCCTGGTCAGGATAACCAGCCCGCAGAACGGCAATCCGACTTACATGGGATTCGGAGGTATTACCACCGACGGTCAGAAATACACATATCTCCCCATTTCACTTCAGTACCGCCCCTACACTGCCAACTCGGAGTTCGTTCGCAAGGAATCCCTCGGCGGCGACATGATCGAGGTGACTGAAACATCACCCGATGGTTACGGTGATCTGAAAAGCAAAGTGAAGGAGAACCGCTCGTACTTCGGCAAAACGGCGATTATCAGAAACGAAAGTGACCTGGATCTTGTGCTTAAAGTCGCGGCATCAGCCAAAAAGACAATCGTAGCCGTGAACGTATCAAATCCAATGGTGTTCAGCGAATTTGAAAACAAGGTCGATGCTATTCTCGTGGGATTCGGCGGCGACAGATCGGCTTTTCTTCCCGACAGGGCATTCCTGGAAATCATCGCGGGCAAAACAGAACCATCAGGTCTTCTTCCTCTTCAGATGCCCGCCAGCATGGAGACTGTGGAAGCACAGTTCGAGGATGTACCCAGAGACATGAAATGCCATACCGACAGCGACGGCAACAGCTACGACTTTGCCTTTGGCCTCAACTGGTCGGGAGTTATCAAAGACGAGCGTACGGCTAAGTATGATGTGGCTCCGTTAGTCGGAACACCGAAGGAATAGTTTTCACAACGCTTGAAGTCATTCATACGGCCTCCAACTTAATCATCATAAAACTATGACGGAAAAGAAAAAAACAAACGAGGAGTTTTTCAAGGTCAAGGGTGAAGAGCTGCTGGAAAAAGTAAAGGAGATAATCAGGGAAGGAAATGCCAGAAGAATCATCATCAAGAATGAGAAGGATATCCCTATCATTGAGTTCCCTGTGACTGTCGGGGCTGTGGGGATTCTTCTCGCACCGGTTTTCGCCGCTGTCGGTGCCATCGCGGCACTGGTAACGGACTGTACCATTGTCGTGGAAAAACGGGAAGAAAGCTGACAGATCCTTTGTTCAGAATCTCCTTTCCGGGGTTTTAACCGCTTCAGACGAAACGGTCAATCAGACGAAACGGTCAACCGGAACCATGACATTAGCTGTCAGCCCGTTTCATGATCTCTGGCCAATGTAAGACCTTATTCGTGCGCTTGAAAAAACAGTTGTGCCGAACAGGCATATCCAGCTGAGGATAGTTCCTTTTTCGGGATAAGGGTGGTGAAAAGCATTATATTTAGATAAAAATATATGATATTTGGCGCTTGAAAAAAGAGCGAATGTCCCAGGACCGACAATACAAACTTGTTAGCGGATTGAAGCCGGCAAGAATCGTTTTGCCGGTCATTATTGGCCTGGCGGTTGTCGGATGGTTTATTGTCAGGGAGATAGACAATGATGCCATGAGCCATATCAGGTTTACCTGGAATTCTGTTTTCTGGATTTTTGTTGCCTGGTTATGCATGGTCGGAAGGGATCTCGGCTACATGATCCGCATCAGGATACTTTCGGAGAAGGACCTCACATGGTTGCAAGCATTCAGGATCATTATGCTTTGGGAATTCACTTCAGCCATTACTCCTTCCACAGTGGGGGGAACAGCCGTCGCGGTTGTCTTCATCCACAAGGAGGGAATATCGGTTGGAAGAAGCACCTCCATTGTACTTGCTACTTCATTTCTCGATGAGCTATACTTTGTGATAATGTTCCCGCTTATCCTGCTTGTTGTCGGCAGCGATGTGCTTTTTACAACATCGCTTCAGGGAACGGGAATTGCCCTCCTCAACAACCTTGTCGTTGTGGCTGTTATAGGATATGTAATAATACTGGCCTGGGTTATCCTGGTTGGCTACGGACTGTTCGTTGATCCAAAAAAGATAAGAAAAATCATTATCTGGTTCTTCAGGCTTCCCATTTTGAAAAGGTGGCACAAAGCAGCAGTAAAAGCAGGCGACGACATTGTCGAAAGCTCCAATGAGCTTAAAAAGAAGCCTTTCATGTTCTGGATAAAGGCGTTTACGGCAACTTTTCTGTCGTGGACCTCAAGGTATTGGGTGGTAAATGCCATCCTGCTTGCATTTTTTGCCGTTAAGGATCACCTGCTCATTTTTGCCCGCCAGCTGGTTACCTGGATCATGATGATAATAAGCCCCACTCCCGGAGGCAGCGGATTTGCCGAACTGATTCTCGGAAGATTCATCTCCGACGCCATAGAGGCAGACCCTGCAATCGTGGGAAGCCTTGCCCTCGCTATCGCAATAATATGGAGGATTATAAGTTATTATCCTTACCTGATCATCGGTGCTTCAATTGTTCCCGGATGGATACAAAGGAAGTTCGTCAGACAGGCCAAAAAGCGTTAGCTGTTTAGGGTTGAAACATGAGCGAGGAAGTCCTTAAGGCATTAATGGAATTATTTGCCCTTGTCGTAAGACAGGACGGCAAACTTCGTGAGAAGGAACGTGACTATGTCGCTGGTTTCCTCGAGAAGCAGCTGAGCTCAAACCTGATGATCAAATACCTCCTAATGTTCGACGAGTATATCGGATTTCCGAAATACGATAAGGAGGAACAAGACAACGAATTCCCCTCGGTTCAGGATTCAGTAAAGATACTCGACATCTGCAGGCAGATCAACCGGACACTCAACAGGGGCCAGAAAACAATAGTGCTTATACGTCTTTATGAGCTTGTAAACTCCAGCGGTTATTTCACTCCCCGGCGGCTGAAGGTGATTTCAATCGTGGCAGAGGTATTTAAAATTCATCCGGAAGAAATAAAATCAATAGAGCAGTTTGTCCTTGGCAACGACCCTGATAAGAAAATAAACGACCCCAATATACTTGTTCTTCAACCAGGCACCGATGTTTGTGAACTATGCAACAATATGCATGAGGGATACTCCGGCACCACAATAATGTTTATGCGGCTCCCAAGCGTCGACCTCTATTTCACAAGATATTTTGCCGGTGAGCAGTTTCTGCTGAACGGAGTACCCATCGGAGCGCGGGCAATTCATTCCTTTCCGCAGGGAAGCTCATTACGCCTTCCGAACCGGCAGGCATTTTATTACAGCGACATCAGCTCAAAATTCCTTTCGGAAACCATAACACAGAAGATTTCATTCGTCGTAAACAAAGTAAGCTACAGGCCCAACAACAAGCAGCGTACACTGGTGAATGTTTCTCTTTCAGCAGAGCAGGGTAACCTCATTGGCATCATGGGACCAAGCGGTTCAGGAAAAACAACTCTGCTGAACCTGATGTGCGGAATCCTCGAACCTTCATCCGGAACTGTCGCTCTTAACGGACTTGATATTGTAAAGGACAAGGAGAAACTGGAGGGGGTGATGGGACTCGTTCCCCAGGATGACCTGCTGATTGAGGAACTTACTGTCTTTGAAAACCTTTATTTTGCCGCCAGCCAGTGTTTCGGCGGAATGGACAAAGCCGGCATAGTCAGTATCGTGGAAAAAACCCTCAGTTCGGTGGGACTGGCCGATAAAAGAGACCTCAAGATTGGAACTCCCCTGAACAAGGTAATATCAGGAGGACAACGCAAAAGGTTGAACATAGCTCTTGAACTGATACGCGAGCCTTCGGTGCTGTTCCTCGATGAACCGACATCGGGCCTCTCATCAAAGGATTCGGAAAATATTATTGACCTCCTGAGAGAACTGACACATAAGGGAAAACTTGTTTTTACCGTCATCCATCAGCCTTCTTCCGACATCTTCAAAATGTTCGACAAGATGGCAATTCTCGACCAGGGAGGATATCTCGTCTACTTCGGCAATCCTGTTGACTCGGTTATCCATTTCAAAACACTCGATTACCAGGTAAATGCAGCCCAGGGTGAATGCCCTTCATGCGGAAATGTCAATCCCGAGACCATATTCAAGATAATAGAGGCTCAGGTGGTTGATGAGTTTGGAAATTATACCGAGAAAAGAAAAGTCAAACCAAAACAATGGGCCGACCGTTTCAAGATACTGAATACCGCCGAACCGGTAAAGGAAGTTGAGGAAAGCCCTGAAAAAAACCTTAACAAACCCGGCCGCTTCAGGCAGTATCTGCTGTATATGGCAAGGGATCTGAAAAGCAAGATATCAAACATCCAGTATGTGCTCCTGACTTTGATCGAAGCCCCTGTTCTGGCTTTTATCCTTGCATTCATCATCCGTTATATACCCGACCCTGAGTCGGACGTTTATCATTTCTCCGACAACGAGAATATCCCGGTCTATATCTTCATGAGCATAATCGTGGCCGTCTTCCTGGGTCTTACTATAAGCGCCGAAGAGATATTCCGCGACAGGAATATCCTCAGGAGGGAGAGGTTCCTAAATCTCAGCAGGAGCAGCTATCTTCTCTCGAAAGTCACAATCCTGATGGGCATATCGGCTATTCAGTGCCTCCTGTTTGTTATTGTGGCAAATCCCATTCTCGGAATAGAGGGTATGTCGCCTGCATACTGGCTGGCTCTCTTCGGATCAGCCTTTACCGCCAATATGATCGGATTGATTATTTCGGCTTCATTCAACTCGGTGATCACTATTTACATCGTGATTCCGCTGCTTCTGATACCGATGATGGTCCTGAGCGGAGCCATGTTCTCTTTCGACAAGCTGAACCGGACCATCTCCCGGCCCGACAAAGTGCCGCTTGTAGCCGAATTAATGCCTACCCGGTGGTCATATGAGGCCCTGATGGTAAGCCAGTTCAAGGATAACCGCTACAGTTCCCTGGTATACACAGCCGACGGCGAAACATTCTATTCGCTGCAGAAGAAAATCAGCCAGGCCGACTTCAACAGCGTTCACAGAATACCGGAACTCAGGGAGGTACTCCGCGATGCAGCGAAAAAACACAATAATCCCGAAAAAATCAAAAGCCTCGGGAATGACCTGTCGCTGATAAGAAAGGAACTGGCCAAAATCCCGTTATCATCAGATATGGTTCAATTTGATGGTGTTGACGCACTTTATCCCGGAAAATTCAATAATGATGTCGCGGGCTCCATTGATGAGTATTTCGATGAACTCAGTTCCATATTCAACAAACAGATCATTGATGCCGAAAGGATAAAGGATGAGTTTGTGAGCCTTAACAGGGAAAAACTTAAAGCGCTTGAAAAGGACTATTATAACTACAAGCTTGAGGAAATTGTAACCAGATATTACGATCCCGACAAGATAATTAAATTCAAAAATTCCCTTATACAGAACACCGATCCTGTTTATCTCGATCCGCCCGCGGAGGGATTTCTGAAGTTCAGAACACATTTTTTCGCACCTTCAAAGAATATATTCGGCATGAGGATAGATACTTATGCTTTCAATGTTATACTGCTGTTTATCAACTCATTTATACTTTATCTGATCCTGTATTTTGACCTTTTGTCGCTTACTGTTAAATTTATTGCCAGATTCAGGAATTTAAAAAAAGATTGAAATGACTGGCAAATGTGTTTTTTTATATTTTTGTAATAACCAATAGATTATCCTTAATGAAAGGAAGAGTATTTATTCTGGTCATCGTGTTTGTTACGGCATTTTCTGCATGCCGCAACAGCTCGAAAAAAAATGATGAGTTCAGACTTGCAGGTTCTGAAACAATGCATGAAGCCATTGTACCTGACAATGATTTCAATTTGGATTTCTCCGTCGGATTCTCTTCGCCAATTGAAATTGCCAACCTACTGCAGGTCAGGGGTGTACCCTTCTCACAAAGATACCTGGCGTCGTCGCTGGAGGCCAGCAATCAGGTATCAAGCTTCGACAAGGCTCTTGCAATGGGTATCCTGGGAGCCAACCTTGGCTACCTCAACATCTACGAAAAGACGGGGAACTCTATCGAAGTACTTGCGTCAATTAAAAAACTTGCCGAAGGTATCAACGTGGGACAGTTTTTCGACTTTGAGACAATCAAGAGACTTTCTCTTAGCAAATCAAATCTCGATTCACTGCTTTTCCTATCGGTCGACTCCTACAACAAGATCGACAAATATCTGACCGATAACAACCGCGGCCAGCTGTCGGCACTGATAATCACCGGCGCCTGGATAGAAGCACAGTACCTTGTCACACAGGTAATAAAACAGTATCCTGACGATCTGCTGAGAGACCGTATCGGTGAACAGAAGCAATTCCTTAACGACCTTATCAGGATGATGGAACCCTACTGCAATCTCGACAGACAGTATGCCGGACTATGCAGCAAGCTGAAAGAAATCTCTGATAAATACGACGATGTTGAGATCTCATTTACCGAAGGTGAACCGGTCAGCATGGAACAGGACGGAGGACTGGTTATTACACAAACCGAGACAAGCGAAATCGAAATGACCGATAAACAGCTTGAAGACATTATAAAGATTACTGAACAAATAAGAAATGCACTGATTGTGAATAAATAGCTCTTGCCGTCATAATCCTGTATGACGGCGGGCAGACAAAAGAATTAAAAAATCAAATCCGAATGAAAAGATACTTTCTTGTATTACTGCTGATGCTGCCCGCGTACTTAATTATTTTCCCGCAGGCATCGAACGATCCGCTTGTGAGCAAATGCCTTAACAGCACCGGACCGAATGCAAAATATCTGAAGGACTTCAGGGTCCAGCTGGGAGAAGGTTCGACGGCGATGACATTCAGATACAAAGCCAACCTGTCGTTGTGGAAGAATACAAAATACCGCTTCACGATGTGTACTTCCGATAACTCAAAAGGTCAGCTGATCCTGAATATAAAAGATGATGCCAGCAAGAATGTGGCCTCGTCGATTGACAACAAAACCGGAACTGTTTATCCCTACATTGAACTGATTTGTAACAAGAGCGGTGTTTACCAGGTGTGGTTCGACTTCACCGAAGGACATTCCGGGTCGGGCGTGGGTATTGTATCAATGATACCATAGCCTGGGGACCAGAGGGATAACCTGAGCAGCGGCGGCAATCAGGAAAAGGATAGCCATCATAATACCGGGAAAGCGCTTTGCCTTCGAAAAAACAAAATAGTGAGTAATGATATAAGAGGGAGGAATTATCAGCAAGCAGTAAATCTCAGCTGATACTGAACCGAAGAAAAGCGTTATACCCAGAGTGATAAAAAAAGTCCACAAAAGTAAACTAAAGGTCTTCCTTGATTTGACCTTCTTCATATTCAGCACCTGCAATAAGTGAACGGCAGCAATCAGAATCAAAACTCCCGCTGTTATCATCAGAGCCAGTTTTATCCCGCTTACAGTATAGCCGGTCTCCCTGCCGAAGAGATTCCAGGAAACGGCAGAAAGCTGATCCTGCATGTTTTTCCCTGCCACATACAGAATGCCGTATACAATGAAAAGCGGTGTGGCAAGCCCGAAAATCGAAATGATTATCTCCCTGAGGTTTACTGTCCTGAGAATTAAGATGCCTGCAAAAAGAATCAGGCCCATCCAGATCAGCGGCGCATAGAACAGGCTTCCGATGCCGATCAGTACTCCGGCATCGAAAAATGAGTATGCCGTACCATGAACTTTATACGACTCCACCATAGTCCTGATAGCCAGAATGAGAAACACTGCTGCCGGGAGTACCGGACTTAGCAGCTGATACTCGGGAAAAAGTGCGGCCAGCAGAATAAAAACAACTGCAGGAAGGAAAGTCCGCTCACTAATAAAGAAAGAACTGGTGTTGAAATTGACAAGCAGATAGGCTATAAGAAGAACCAGAAGAAATGCCGTGAACACACTGAAAAAGGCGCTGAAACTGCTGACTGACAAAAGCAGACTGAACAAAGGCATGGGCATTTCATCAAATCCCTGTGCCGAAGGCAGCCGCGGATGCAGAAAACTGCCGAGCCAGGTAAAAATAAGAATGATCACCGTAAGGATCATCACATCGGGACCCGATTGCCTGAATTTTTTTAGAAGCATAAATATCAGAGGTCAAATCCAATATCCTTCCTGTAATACATATTCCTGAACGAGATTGACCCGGCTTTTCCGTATGAAGCTTCAAGGGCATCCTTCATGGTCTTACCGCGACAGCTGACCGCGAGCACCCGTCCACCTGAAGTAAGTAACCTTCCGTCAGAAAATTTCGTTCCGGAATGAAAGATCATACAGTCATCTCTTTCCTCCAGGCCTTTTATCTCAAACCCTTTTTCATATGACCCGGGGTAACCGCCGGAAACCAGCATAACCGTTGCAACACAGTTCTCGTCAATCTCGAGTGGTCTTCTGTCAAGATCACCTTTTGCCACTCCGTCCAAAAGCTCAAAAAGATCCGACTTTATCCTGGGTATCACCACTTCACTTTCCGGATCGCCCAGGCGGGCATTGTATTCAATTACATATGGATCACCATTCACGTTCATTAACCCGAAGAAAATGAATCCCTTGTAATCAATGTTTTCCTCTCTCAGGCCTTTTACCGTCGGAACTATTATCCTTGTCCTGACCTTCTCCATGAAATCCTTTCCTGCAAAAGGAACAGGCGATACAGCTCCCATACCTCCGGTGTTCAGGCCCGTATCCCCCTCTCCCACTCTCTTGTAATCCTTTGCTTCGGGGAGAAGCTTCCACGACCTGCCATCGGTGACAATGAAAACCGATAATTCTATGCCTTGCAGAAATTGCTCTATCACAACCTTTTCCCCGGCATCTCCGAATTTTCCACCTATTATTGCATTAACTTCCTCAATTGCCTCATCAAAGGTTTTGCAGATGACAACTCCCTTTCCGGCGGCAAGACCGTCGGCCTTGATCACATAGGGCGGCCTGAAGGTCCTGAGAAAAGCCCCTGCCTCAACTGCATTGTTCCTGTCGAAGGTCCTGTATGCTGCCGTCGGTATCTTATGCCTTACAAGAAAGGCCTTTGCAAAATCCTTGCTGCCCTCAAGACGGGCTGCCGATTTTAGCGGACCGATAACCGGGATCTCAACCAGGTAATCATCCTTCAGAAAGTAATCATGGATACCGGCTACAAGGGGCGCTTCCGGACCCACAACCACCATCCCTATCTCGTGGGCAATGACTGCCGTCTTCACTGCATCGAAGTCTTCGGTGTCAATCCTTAGATTTGTCCCGATAGCATGAGTACCGGCATTGCCCGGCGCTATGAAGATCCTGCTTACCTTCCTGCTTTGGGAAAGCTTCCAGGCAATGGCATGCTCCCTGCCCCCCGAACCCAGAATAAGAATGTTCATCCGACAATAATTAATGGTTGTTCAAATGTAGCATTTAGTCACAATAAATAAAACCGGACAGGGGTCTATTTGTCCTGAACGAGTTCTGTTGTGAAGCTGTAGCCTTCCAAGAGTGCATGGCTGATGAATTCATCCAGGAAGGAGAGAACTGACGATGAGGCCTTATCGTGCAGAACGATTACCGACCCCGGCCTGATTTTCCTCTTCAGTATCTCAAGCACTTTAGCTCCTTCAAGCCTGCTGTCAAAGTCCCAGGGCATAAGGTCCCATAAAACAACCCTGTATGTCCGGGCAAGCTGCCTGTATTGCCGCGGCCTTATCCGTCCGTGAGGCGGACGAAGCAGTAACCCGGAAGTAAAATGCACTCCCTTTTCAAAATTCCTTACATAAACCTGAGTATTGGTCTTCCAGCCATCAAGGTGACGATATCCGTGATTGCCGGTAATGTGACCTTCAGATCTTATCCGTGATACAAGTTCGTGATGGAGTTCGGCCTTATGGCCCAGGCAAAAGAAAACGGCTTTCACATCATGAGCCGAAAGGATATCAAGCACGGCCGGAGTGGTTTCGGGATCGGGACCATCGTCAAAAGTAAGACACAACAGTTTTTCTTCTGTTCTGATCCTGAAAACAGCTCCGGGACAAATCAGCTTCAGAAGAAAGAAAGGTCTGGCTGGCCTCATCGGTTATTATCTTCCCGAATACAAAATACTGTAGTACAAGTTTATATCTGATGTCACTGAAGCTTCAAGCTCCTCCATCTTAAGGTCGATGGCCATGTTATTGATGTCGAGCAGAGTCTGCATGTTGATCCCTATCGGGTAATCCATTCCGAATTGTCTCGACGGATCCATGGCAACAGCATAGTCGAGGTACTCCTTCGCGTATTTAATCGCTTCCCCGATTATCCTGTTACCCTCTTCAGTCTGGCCGGCCCTGAGAAACACTTCGCCAAGGGCAATTGTAAAATAATCATAGGGCATTTTTTCTGCAGGAACAATTTCAAGTCCCTTCCTTGCAGCATTAACAGCTTTGACAGTATCGCCGGCCGCCAGGAGTGACTTGCCCAGGCTGCCGAAAATCCGCCTGTAATTGCTGAACATCCTCTTGTTGGTCTCGTCAAGATAGACACCCGGATCATCGGAATTACCCCATTTGTACTTGTTCATCATGTTGTCGTACATGACCAGGGGATCAATCATTCCGAATTCGCCGGCTTCAGGCTCGTCGGTGGTGATGGGAACAACACGATAGGTTATCCCTTCCTGAACGAAATACTTGTCAAGCCCCTTGTACTGGCTCGAGGGAACAGTCGTGGATATGTAAACAGGCCTCTCCCACCGCGAAGTAGCAAAAAGATCCATCATGGCAAGATCGCCCTTGAAGGCATAATCGTCAGTGTACTCCCATATCATGGGCGAGACAATCCTGTCGGCGAAGTATTCCTTTACCGTACCGTTCGAAACAACTTTGGCAGAATCAACTTTTATCGCGAACTTCCTTGCAGGAAGATAATTCATATAATCACCTCTGCCACTGACATCAATCTTGTATTTCCTGTCTTCCTGCCCGGCAAATTCCACTATCTGCTCAATTTCGACAGGCTTGTCGATCCTGTTGCTGACAGGAAGCTGATCCCTCACTCCGTCAAGATATTTCTCGCGTGCCAGCGTCATCGGCATCGGATCAGAGTCAAAAGCTTTCTGCCTCATCATGTCGATATACCATCCCGCCTGGAAATAGCTGAGGTTGGCAACACGGACATCAGGCCTAACCTGTTCAACATCCTGAACATACCAGACAGGGAAGGAGTCATTGTCGCCATAGGTAAAGAGAATGCTGTTGGGGGCGCACGAAAGCAGATAGTTCGCTCCAATATCGCGGGCTGTGAACCGGCCCGAACGGTCGTGGTCGTCCCAGTTCTGAACAGCCATGAGAAGAGGAACAGCACAAAAAAGTACAACGAATGTCAGGATGGAGGCAAGCTTCTTGCCTGCCAGCTGTTTGACATACTCGTAAACAAACATGAATCCAAGGCCTATCCAGATAGAAAAGGCGTAAAACGATCCCGCGTATGCATAGTCACGCTCCCTGGGCTGATTGGGATACTGGTTCAGATAGAAGATTATGGCCACTCCGGTCATTATGAAAAATGCCAGTACAAGCCAGAAATCCTTCCTTTCCCTCCTGTACTGCCATACAGCGCCAGCAATACCGAGAAGCAGCGGAAGCATGTAGTATACATTCCTGCCTTTATTGTCCTTAAGGTCGGCAGGAACAGCATCCATATTACCCAGCCTGGCCTCATCAATGAATTTAATACCGCTTATCCAGTTGCCGTGCAGTGGATTACCATTGCCCTGACAGTCATTCTGACGACCGGCAAAATTCCACATGAAATACCTGAGGTACATGTAGCCTATCTGGTATCTGAAAAAATACCTGAGATTCTCTCCGAAGGTCGGACAGATAATAACCTCCTTGTCGGAACCCGAACTGACGGTGTACCTGCGACCCTTGATCTTTCCCCAGTATCTGTAGGCTTTCTCATGATCAGGCTCAGAACTGTACATCCTCGGAAAAATGGTCATGAACTCCTTATTGTATTCGTATTCAGGCCTGTAATAAGGCTGATATTTTCCATCCACCTTATTGTAACCGGAAACTACCCTTTTTACATCCACAATCGGAGCACTGTAATAATGGCCGTAAAGCTTGGGCGTCCTTCCGTACTGTTCCATATTTATATAGTAAGAAAGGGAGAATATGTCGGAGGGATTGTTCTGATTCATGGGCGGCCTCGCCGACGACCTGATCATAATCATGGCATAGGAGGAATATCCTATCATAACAACAGTGAGAATCGTCATCACATAGTTGAGTACCACCCTGCCCGATTTCTGCGAGTACCTTATACCCGCTACCAGAACGGCTGCAAGTATGACAAGGAAGAACAAAAGCCCGGTGTTGTAGGGCAGACCGATGACATTCACGAAGAAAAGCTCGAACCAGCCGGCAACCTTAGGCACGCCCGGTATAATTACAAACACCATCAGATAAATTGCCACAACGGCAAGAAGAAGCGTCTTGATTATCCCTCCCCTGGTCACTTCATATTTGCGGAAATAATAGACAAAGAACAGGACGGGGATTACAAGCAGGTTCAGCCTGTGAATTCCAAGTCCGAGTCCCATTATATAGGCAATCAGGATTATCCATCTTCCCGAACGCGGATCGTCAGCCTCTTCTTCCCATTTCAGCATTGCCCAGAATACAAGGCCCGTGACAAGGGATGAGAGGGCGTAAAGTTCCCCTTCAACTGCCGAAAACCAGAATGTGTCGGAAAAGGTATAGGCAAGAGCGCCTATGACTCCACTGCCTATAATAGATGCAATGTGACCTGAGGCAGCTTCATTGCTCCAGCCATAGATCTTTCGTACAAGATGGGTAATGGTCCAGTAAAGAAACATGATCGCGAAACCGCTGCTGACAGCCGACAGGGCATTCATCATAAATGCAACCTTCGATGTGTCGCCAAGGGCAAAGAGAGAGGCGATGCGCCCTATCATGAGAAAGAGCGGAGCCCCCGGAGGATGACCAACCTGAAGCCTGAACGATGAAAGAATGAATTCGCCGCAATCCCAGAAACTCACCGTGGGTTCCAGCGTAATCATGTATACGGAGGTTGAAATGGCAAAAAGAACCCAGCCGGCTATCTTGTCAAGCCGGCGGAAATCGCTCCATATGGAATCCATAACTATGATTTTGTTTCTTAACAGGAACAAAGAACGCAAAAAAATATCACTTGAGCATTATACCGGTTCTTTTTATCTTCATTTTAACTTGAACCATATTTTGTTACATTTGCCGTACTGATTAGATTCCAATGAGCTGTAAATGGATATTTGCATTCATCCTCGCACTTGCCGTAACTGACTTGCCGGCCCGGGAAAACAATCCCGGAACAGTTACAGAAGGCAATCTGTTGCTTAATTTCCGAAGTATCGGTTTTGTCCGCAACAATGAGTACTCAAATCCTGTAACCGAAGGCTATACACTTATCGGCTGGTTCATTCAGCCCGAACTGGTGTACCACCCTGTGAAGAAAGCGGAGCTGCGCCTCGGGGCTCACCTCCTCAGCTACGCGGGAACAAACAGGTTTTCGGTCGCCAGACCGGTCTTCTCAACCACCTGGCACTTTTCCGACCGCAGCCGGTTTACAATCGGATCGCTGCAGGGAAGCGACAAGCACCGGATGCTCGATCCGCATTTCAGCAAGGAAAGAACCTACACCGATTTTCCGGAAGACGGACTTCAACTGCTAACCCAAAGCGACAGGATATTCAGCGATACCTGGATCAACTGGGAAAACTACATCTTCAGGGGCGATAATGAAAGAGAGATATTCACAGCAGGGGAATCATTCTGCTACACTCCAATGGACGAATCATCTCCTCTCAGGCTCGAGTTACCCGTCCAGATTATGTTCAGGCACTACGGAGGTCAGATAAGCGACTATCCGGAACCTGTGGAGACTTTCATGAATCTGGCGGCAGGAGCAAAAGCTATGTACAGGCTAAACGGGAACAGAAAGCTGTGGGCAGGAGTTGAAGTCCTGGCATTCTATGGAAGTTCAACGCGAGATAATGCTTCGTCAGGAATAAAAAGCGGTCAGGCATTATGGCTGAACGCGGCAGGTACTATTAGCCTGGCTGAGATAAAAGCCGGATTCTGGACCTCAAAGGACTATTTTGCACCCACGGGCAACTTCATATTCGGATCGGTCTCCGATCATCTCGGCAATGTGGTGGTATCCCCCAGAAAGCTGATAACCGGATCAGTTGACATCAGGGTCCCCTCCCCCGGCCCACTGGAGTTTTACTTCAGCCTCGAAGGCTGGTACGACACTGACCTGAAAAGATTTGACAATGCCGCCACGCTTCATTTGCGCATTGATGAACTGGTGAAACTGATTACGGTGAAACGGCGGTAGAATGTATAATGTATTATGGATTATGGATTATAGGCGATGGGGAAGCAATTGGCAATGAGCAATTGGCAATGAGCAATGAGCAATGAGCAATGAGCAATGAGCAATGAGCAATGAGCAATGAGCAATTAACAATTGGCGTAGGGCGCAGGGTCAACTAAAGAACATACCGTATGCCGTGTACAGCTCCGTTATAACAATGTTATAACATATCCAGGGCCAAATTTCTGACAGTTAAGCATATAGAAAGAGACTGCAAGACTGCAAGACCGCAAGACAATGTATAATGTGTCAGAACCCACCCCAAACCCCTCCGGCGGAGGGGATCCATCTAATGCAAACCCGCAACTCCGCTAGCCGCTAGCCGCGTGCCGTTCTTTCAACTTTTAACTTTTAACTTTCTACTTTCAACTTTTTACTTTCAACTTTTTACTTACTTGCCCCACCTTGGCCGATGTAAAACCTCCAGGGTACATTTTTCCAGTATTCCCCGGCATAGTCAATCCCTATCCTGGGACCGCTAAGGTATTCCGGTTTAAGTCCGGTGTCTTCAATCCATATCCTGTCCGACACAGTAAGGTCCTCCCCGTAAAATGACCGGTCGATGCCCAGAAGCCTTGCCACCCTGCCGGGTCCGTTGCAACCTTCGAGCCCCCTTATCAGTGCTGCCTGCGGATCATCTTTCTTCCCGGCAACAACATTCAGCATCCAGTACATGCCGTAAACAAAGTACACATAAAGCTTTCCTCCTTCATGGAACATCACATCGGTTCTCGGTGTTCGTCCACGGCTGGCATGACAGGCCTTGTCGTCCCTTCCGCTGTAAGCCTCGGTTTCAGTTATTGTGAATCGTTTAACAATACCGTCAGCCGGCCTTATTACCAGTGTTTTGCCCAGTAAGCCGGGAGCGACATCCAGAACATCGCCGGTGTAAAAATCCCGTCCCAGCTTTATTATCCCCCGACGGGAATCCATATCATATCTGCTTTTCATTGAAGACATACGCAAAAATACTCCGGTCGCTTTACCAAACAAAAAATCTGTACAATATTCTTTTTTATTAAGAAATATGTCGTATTTTTGCAAACCCAAAATAAGGGGTTTTGTGTTGTTTTCAAGTGTTTCAATTATAAAAACAGATTAAAAGTGAACACCTTAAGTTACAAGACTGTTTCAGCGAACAAGGCGACTGTTAACAAGGAGTGGGTGATTGTTGACGCTGAAGGAGCGACTCTCGGACGTCTGGCAAGCGTGGTTGCATCAACCCTCAGGGGGAAACATAAGACAAATTTCACGCCTCATGTTGATTGCGGCGATAATGTTGTTGTTATCAATGCTGAAAAAGTAACTCTTTCCGGCAACAAGTGGGACCAGAAAGAATATGTCCGTCATACCGGATACCCGGGAGGACAGAGGATTACCGTCGCAAAGGAGATGCACAGGAAAAGCCCTATAAGACTCGTTGAAGAGGCAGTAAAGGGAATGCTCCCGAAAAACAGGCTTGGCAGAGCTTTATACAGGAATATGTATGTTTACGTTGGTCCGGAGCATCCGCATGAAGCCCAGAAGCCCAAAAAACTAGAATTATAATACACTAAGGAACAAATATGGAGCCAGTAAATGCACTTGGAAGAAGAAAAGCAGCCGTTGCCAGAGTAAGATTAAGTGACGGCAAGGGTAAAATTACGGTTAACGACAGGGATTATAAAGAATATTTCGGCGCCGAAACATTGCAGTTTGTGGTTACACAGCCGCTCGTTGTCCTCGATGCCACCAATAAATATGATATCAACGTCAATCTCACCGGAGGCGGAGTGAAAGGACAGGCTGAAGCACTCAGACTTGGGATTACCAGGGCTCTGATAAAGATCGATGCTGAAAACAAAACTGTACTCAAGGCAAACGGCTTCGTGACACGCGATCCCCGCGAGGTCGAAAGAAAGAAGTCGGGCCAGCCCAAGGCACGCAAAAGATTCCAGTTCAGCAAACGTTAGGACTTATCTTATCAACCAAATATAGATGCAGGTTTAGTATCTAAATTGCAGAGACTCCCGTACCGGGGCTACCCTGCGATTGATAAAACAGAATGTAAACTTTAAAAACAAGAAAATGGCAAGAACAAATTTCCAGGAACTGCTTGACGCGGGTGTTCATTTCGGACATCTGAAAAGAAAATGGAATCCTGCAATGGCTCCCTATATCTTTATGGAACGCAACGGGATTCATATCATCGACCTCGAGAAGACAATCGTAAAAATTGAAGAGGCTGCTGCAGCCATGAAACAGATTGCCCGTTCGGGCAAGAAGATTCTCTTTGTTGCAACAAAGAAACAGGCCAAGGAAATAGTAGCCGAAAGAGTGAAAAAGGTTAACATGCCTTACGTTACCGAACGCTGGCCGGGCGGTATGCTTACCAACTTCCCCACGATCCGCAAGGCAGTGAAGAAGATGGGAAACATCGACAAAATGGCTGCCGACGGAACTTTCAACAACCTTTCAAAACGCGAAAAACTCCAGGTTACCCGCCAGAGAGCCAAACTCGAAAAGAACCTGGGAAGCATCGTCGACCTTACCCGCCTTCCTTCCGCACTTTTCATAGTTGATGTGTGCAAGGAACGTATCGCTCTAAAGGAAGCAAAACGACTTGGCATACCTGTTTTTGCCATGGTTGATACAAACTCCGATCCGTCGGATATCGAATTCCCGATCCCTGCCAACGACGACGCCTCAAAGTCAATTTCTCTTATCGTCGGCCTTCTCTGCGACGCTATCGAGGAAGGTCTCAACGAAAGGAAACTCGAGAAAGACAAAGAGCCGGCAGCCCAGAAAGAAAGAAAGGTAACGAGGAAAAATATTGAAACAAAGGATCTGTCTGATTCAGTGATCGAAGACCTTGCAGAGGAAGAGGAAGAAGAAGAAACCGGGGAAGAGGAGGAAGATTTCGTCGAGGAAGATGATGAAATAGTTGCCGATACCGAAGAGGATGATGAAGAGTAATGATTCAGTTTTAACTTTAAAGTAATCAATAAAATGGCTAATATAAGTGCTGCAGATGTTGCAAGGCTGAGGAAAATGACTCTGGCCGGCATGATGGACTGCAAAAAGGCTCTTGAAGAATCGAACGGCGATTTTGACAAGGCTGTTGAAATAATACGGAAAAAGGGACAGGCTGTTGCCAGCAAAAGAGCTGACAGGGAAGCTACCGAGGGAGTCGTTCTGGCAAAAACCAACGCCGATTCAAGCACGGGAGCTCTGATAGTTCTAAACAGCGAAACCGACTTTGTGGCAAAGAATAACGATTTCATTGCCCTGGCTGGTAAAATACTTGATCTTGCTTTAACAAAAAAACCTGCCGACCTCGAAACCCTTAAATCACTCCCTCTCGAAAATTCAACCGCGGAAGGAAAGGTAACCGAATACATGGGTATCATCGGCGAGAAACTTGAACTGGCTTTCTATGAAAAAATAGAAGCTCCCTTTGTCCAGGCCTATATCCACCCGGGAAACAAGCTGGCATCCCTCGCGGGTTTTTCAAAGGCAGGTGTCGATATTCAGGTATATAAGGATGTGGTGATGCAGATAGCCGCCATGAACCCCGTTGCCATCGACAAGGATGATGTACCTGCACAAGTAATCGAGCAGGAACTGGAGATCGGTAGGGATCAGGCAAGACGCGATGGCAAACCCGAGAATATGATTGACAAAATTGCCCAGGGTAAACTTGCAAAATTCTACAAGGAAAACACTCTCCTTAATCAGGAATTCATCAAAGATAGTAAAATAAACATCAGACAGTACCTTGAGTCAGTCGATAAGCAGTTGAAAATCACCGCCTTCAAACGCTTTAACCTCAACCAGTAAATATAAGTGCATAAATTCAATATCAAGGTGGCGCCGATTGGCGCCATTTTTTTGCTATATTCGTCTCGCCGGATGCCAATTTACGGGCTTCCAGCCTGTTCTACCAATCATTACATGAAACTCACTTGTCTCAAATGCACAAACATGTATATATATAATTTTCTGTCATTTGGATCCCCTCGCTTGAACGGGCAGCCATCTTAGCATTATAATAAAACAATATACGGATGAAATACAAAAGGATCCTACTGAAACTCAGCGGCGAGTCGCTTGCAGGCGATGACGGACAGGGCATCAGCAGCAGCGTCCTCGAAGATTATGCCTCACAGCTTGGCGAAATTGCAGGACTTGGCTGCGAGCTTGCTATTGTTATCGGGGGAGGAAACATTTTCAGGGGGCTCAGCGGAACCAAAGCGGGCGTCGACCGGGTCAAGGGCGACCAGATGGGAATGCTTGCCACCGTTATCAACAGCCTCGCTCTCGAAAGTGCAATCCGTAATACCGGTGGCCGGGCAAAAGTCTTTACGGCAATCCGTATGGAACCGGTCGGCGAACTATATTCAAGCGACAAAGTAAAGGATGAACTTTCAAAAGGAACTATCTGCATCCTGTCGGGCGGAACAGGCAACCCCTTCTTTACCACCGATACCGCCGCCGCACTCAGGGCTGTGGAAACCGGCGCCGAAATACTTCTCAAGGGAACCAGGGTCGACGGGGTCTACACTGATGATCCGGAGAAAAATCCGAATGCTGTCAGATTTGATACCCTGACTTTCGCCGAAGCAATAGAACGACAGCTGAAAGTAATGGATTCAACAGCCTTTACCATGTGCCGCGAAAACAACATGCCGGTAATCGTATTCGACATGAATAAAAGGGGAAACCTGAAGAAGGTGGTTAGCGGCATCAAAACAGGAACCATTGTAAGCAATTGATTGAATTACTTCAATAAAATATATTTTTATTATTTTTGATCCTGATTTGCTTTTCAGAAAACCGGCAAGCGTTTTTATTAAAGGAAGAAAAGTCAAAAATAACAACACTCTGAGCTATGAATGAAGAAGTTGACCTTATAATGGAAGAAACCACCGAAAGAATGCAAAAGGCTCTCAGCTATCTTGAGAACGAACTTGCCCATTTGCGTGCCGGACGGGCCACTCCTCTTCTGCTCGACGGCATAACCGTCGATTACTACGGTGTGAACTCACCGCTGAATCAGGTTTCGAACATCCATACTCCCGACGCCAAAACCATAATTATACAGGCATGGGAAAAGAGTATGCTCAATGTTATCGAAAAAGCAATAATGGCTGCCAATATTGGTCTCACCCCCATCAATAACGGAGAGATAATAAGGATCAACATCCCCGCCCTCACTGAAGAGAGAAGGCACCAGCTTGTCAAGCAGGTCAGAAACGAGGGCGAAGTGGCCAGGATAAGTATACGAAACGCCCGCAAATGGGGTCTCGATGAACTGAAAAGAATGCTTAAGGAAGGCCTTCCCGAAGATACAGAGGAAAATGCAGCCGAAAATATTCAGGAACTGGTGAGGGATTTCACGGCGAAGGTCGAAAAGGCAATAACAGCCAAGGAAAAGGAAGTAATGACCGTCTGAATTCCCTTCGGACTGAAGGTCTGCTAATACCGGTGGATAATCCCGCCTTTACGGGAATAATATCCATCACTGAAACCCACATGTATCAAATACACAAACACTTATGCATATAATTCTCAAACATGTGGGTTCCCCCGCTTGAGCGGGGACCTTTAAAATAAAATTATATACGGATGAAATAATATAAAACTCCATTGAATTTTTTCCATCTGCGAAATAAAACCTGCCTTTCATTTGTCTATTAGGTGAATGAAATTAATGAATCAGGAACTTCAGGTTACGCATAACCTTTTTAATCAAATCTTTTTCTAAATGAGAAGAACAATTTTCATCACCGGTATCGTGGCAGGGCTGATCATCATTGCAATGGTAGTTTTCAGCAGAATTGGGAAGATGAAGGAAGCCGCCGCCAATTATGCCGTTGCAGTAAAGGGCCCCTTTGAAATTTCAGTTTCAAATGCAGGAGAACTAACAGCCGAAAGATCGGTCGATATAATGGGTCCGGATATCATGCAAAGCATGCAACAGGGACCACAGCGCGGAGGCGGAGGCAGGGGAGGTCCCGGAATGCGAATCAGCAGCTTCAAGATACAGGATATAGTAGCGGAAGGGACTGAAGTGAAAGCCGGGGATTACATAGCCCAACTCGACAGAACGGAATATGACAACTCTCTGAAAACGGCTCTCGAAAATCAGAATACCCTCCAGTCAAACCTCGAAATGGCAATCCTCGACACAGCCGTGATGCTTACAAATCTGAGAGATGCCATTAGAAACCAGTATATTACCGTTGAGCAGGCTGAAATAACACTGCAGGAATCAAGATATGAACCGCCGGCCACCATCCGTCAGGCTGAAATCAACCTAAACAAACAGATAAGAGCCCTGGAGCAAAGGAAGAAAAACTATGAACTTCAGAAAGCAAAAGCCCTTGCCAACATCAGAGATAAGAAAAGACTTCGCGATGAAGGCCAGGAACTGGTAAACACTCTGCAACACTTCCTTTCACAGTTTACAATTACAGCTCCATCAGCTGGTATGGTCATCTACAAGGAAGAATTCAACGGTTCAAAAAGAAAATCCGGTTCTACCGTCAATCCCTTCGATAGGGTAATAGCCACACTGCCCGACCTTACATCAATGATATCAACAACATATGTCAGTGAGATAGAAGTCAACAAGGTAAAGCCCGGCCAGAAAGTGAACATAACCATTGATGCCATTCCGGGTAAAACCTTTACGGGAACGGTGACAAACGTTGCAAATATTGGCGAACAATTAGGAAACTCGGAATCTAAAATGTTCGAGGTCATTATAAAGGTAGATGGCAACAATCCTGAACTGAGACCTGCAATGACAACATCCAATAAGATCATAATCAATACCTTCGACGATGTGGTGTCAATTCCTGTCGAATGTGTTCACGCCGACGCCGACGGTATCCCCTTTGTTTATAAAAAGAACAGGACAAAACAGATAGTCGTACTTGGCGAAATGAACGATAAGCATATCATAATCAAGGAAGGCGTTGAACCCGGCTGCAATGTTTTCGTCATCACTCCCGAAGATGGATCCAAATTCAGGCTTGTCGGAAAGGAACTGATAGCTAAATCGGAATAAGAAGAAACTGAGTACAGAGTACAGGGCTCAGGGCGCAGGGCTCAGGGCTCAGGGCACAGGGCTCAGGGCTCAGGGCGCAGGGCA